>Ga0209491_10005986_pt1 | contig 17298 bp, 16 predicted proteins | sample BON02_FD_187213 | JGI IMG/M metagenome (GOLD analysis project Ga0209491, IMG submission 187213) | Freshwater microbial communities from Lake Bonney liftoff mats and glacier meltwater in Antarctica - BON-02 (SPAdes) (version 2) | ecosystem: Environmental > Aquatic > Freshwater > Ice > Glacier...
CTTGGGTTACCAGTTTTTGCTCTTGTTCTATCATATTTATTCCTAATATTATTTTTTTAAATTTAATTGACTAACTTCCAAGCTTAGATCACGTGGCTATTTCTCTAAATCTGTAGCTTCATTTTTGCTTTGTATATCTATTTCTAATCTACTAAGCACGTCAGCAGAAGCTCCAGTGTGACTATCACTAGTGTCGTTAACATCCTCGTTGTCTGCCATATTCTCTATAGCAAGATCTTCTTTGGCATCAAGAGTTTTGTAACTTTTGCCACTAGACTCTTGCTTTTCAACAAAGCCTGGATTCTTGTCTTTAAGATGCGCTTTAGGAGTTTGCATTTTTGATAATCGTACGTCTGGCTCAGAAAATAAAGTGTAGCATTCACCGATTGCCAAGCTGGCTAAGTCATCTGGCTCAACTAATTGTTTTCTTTGCATTTGTTCGCTATAGCTGACCCCATCACGAAATTCATTCGCGCCAAAGCTAGTATTCTTTTGCTGACGGGTCACAGTTTCTACACCGCACATAGAGCTGATCATTTTAGCAATAGCAGGCTCAGTATTGCGAAAGAAGAATGAAGTGCCAAATTGGCCAAATATAGTACTACCATCATATTGGCCATATTGTGAATAGAGTTGATTTAGCGACTGCATACCAGCTATCACACAAGCACCGTATTTTCTACCCTCAGCCATCAGTGGTGGCAGGGCTGGCAGTAACCCAAGTGCAGGCAGTTCATCAATGATTGTCCAAACTCTTCTTTTTGGGTCGATGCCTATATCCATTAATTCCGACAATGCTAACTCAGTTAAACAAGCAATTAGTGGCAGCGTCAAAGCTCTAGATTTTGGTTTAGTGGCAAGAAACAACCAAGCAGGTGAGCCGTTTTTAATATCGTTAAAATGCTGCTTCATAGAAAAACTACCATTCTCCTCGCCATCGCATAAATAAGTCAGCGGTTTGGCATTTGATGCTAGTACAGATAGAATAGATGCAGCTGTTTGCTTTGAATCAGCACTTAAGTAGCGTCCTGCTTCGCCTCCAGCAAGAACTGTTTTAAGATAACCAACTTGGCTACTGCATACCATATGTGCTACTTCCTTAATAGATGCTTGTTTTGGGCGTAAATATTCGATGCAGCCATTAAAGACACTTTGTGCGGCATTTTCCCAAAAAGGATCAGAGTGAGAACCAGATTGCTTTCGATTAAAGCCAATGAGTATTTTAGAGAACCTTTCTAAATCCTCACGGTTTGAACAATCAGCCCAGAAATCCCAACCCTTACTGCGTGAATCAAATGGGTTAAAGATAATATCACCGCGCTCTTTGTTGTAGTATTTGGCAATCATCTCGCCAGTCTGATCTATGACTACAGCTGGATGCTTCTTTTTCTCAACCTGAGGGAGTAGAGTATCAAGCAGGTTAGTTTTGCCAGAACCAGTAGCCCCAGTTACTAGAAAATGCCTAGTTTCCATATCCTTAACTAGTGGCATCTTACCTATATAGAACTCACTGCATTTGCCAAGAGAACGTAGTTTGCGCCTGACCTCAGCTGCCGTAAGTACAACTCCGCTACCTTCCTTTTTCTTCTCATCTTTAAGGCCACTACCGAACTTGCTCCATAACAAAAATATTAAGCCAAAGCATGAGGCGGTAATAGCAAAACCAAAAAGCAAAATCTTTGTCAATAACTCGAAGCCTTTCTTATCAGCGACCTGAAATGTACTCATACGCTTAACCTTAATTGGGTCAATGCGTTCCCATTTGCGATTGCCCGTGCTTGCATCAATATAAGTGGTATGGTCTGGCTTTTTACCGATGTTTGATCTCATCACATTCATCGCCTCATTCCAGCTAAGAGCCACAACAGACTTTCTGTAGGACAAAAAACCTTGCCAATCTAATTTCTGGATAATTGGCCAGTTAAACAATATGGCTAGCAAAACCCCTACAAACAAAGATACATGTAGGGTGCGATAAAACACCTGACCAAACATCCGAACCTTGTGCAGGAATACCTGACCGCCGCCTATGAAATTATTTAACATTTTAAATCTCTTTATTTTTATTTTCTTGATCTGCTATGTATTTAATTTCCCTCTTTAGTTCCGCCTCTAACTCTTCTTCTGTAGGCAGATGAAATTGATATTTGGAGGCAAAAATTTGTTGATTTTTTGAGCCCAAGGTATATCTGACCATTGCATCACTTTTCTCTGTGCACAAAACTAAGCCAATTGTTGGATTATCGTCTTCAGTAATAATTTCTTGATCAAAATAATTAACATAAAACTGTATTTGGCCAAGATCTCCATGATCAAGTTTTCGAGTTTTTATATCTATGATCACATAGCATTTTAGAATGGTATGATAGAACACCAAATCGGCATAAAAATTGTTACCATCTAGGCTGATTCTTTTCTGTCTAGCAACAAAAGCAAATCCCTTGCCTAGCTCAAGAAGAAAATGCTGTAGGTTAGTAACTAGCGCCTCTTCAAGTTTATTTTCTATCAATTGGTGAGGCTCAGGAATGCTAAGAAATTCTAAAATCAAAGGATCTTTTATAGCATCTTGAGGTTTTTCAATTTCTTGTCCTTTTGTAGCAAGTTGCATTAAGCCCTGTTTATCTTTACTTTTTAGCAATCTTTCATAAAGTAAACTACCTATTTGCCGTTCTAGTTCTTTGACAGACCAATTTTCATTAATTACTTCCTGCTCATAAAAACCGCGAGCTTCTTTGTTCCTTATTTGCATTAGCATACAATACTTTGACCAGGATATTTTTGGATCAAATGTAAATTCACCAGACGGCGTCTGGTGAATTTGCTCTTGATAACTTAAATAAAACTGTCTCATATTACGTAGGTTTGATACAGAGTAGCCTTTGCCAAATTCCTTTAATAATTTTTGAGAAAGAGTTGATATTAGTTCTTTCCCATAATCCGCTCTTTCTTTCCCATGCTGTTCTTGTTCAACAATTTCTTTACCAATTTTCCAATACACTTTGACCATCTCTGTGTTAATGGTCTGTAATATTTTACCTTGTGCTGTTTGTAAAAATCGTGAGATGCGCTGATAAACGCTATCTATAGCACTGATAGTAGTTATTTCTAAGTTAGCCTTAGTTATTTTCTCTGTCATTTCATAATCCTCTCTTAAGTTAAATATCCTTTCCTTTAATGACCAAATTTACGGTTTTAGTTTGTTTTAAGTTTTTTATTGTAAGTCATCCTATCCTCACTATAAGTTTTTCTTAATTTACTTTTTAATTCCTAACTTTATCTTCTCGTATTATTACTGCCAGCAATCATAGGCTCTATGCCATATAATTCATATATAGCATATGACTTTGCCTCCCATTCTGCCGGTTTGTATAGCTTGATCATTTTAATTAAATTTGTTACTGCTCCTTCAAAGCTATGACTTTCCATATAATCTACTGCATCTTCAGCAATAAAAGGAAGATCATAACCAATCCTCATTTTAATATTCTCCCAAAAATCTTGAATAACCTCTTCATCAGTATTGCCTGCAATATATCCCGTTATATCTATTAAAGCACTTGTCCACTTCCCTTTTAAATAGGCAACGTGACCAAAACAATCTATAAAACGACCATCTACTAATACCAACAATTCCTGTTTGCCTTTCCGTATTGCCTCAAATATTCTTCTATCGTTTAATATCCCCTTTCGACATTGAGGATTATTATTTAACGCCTGATGAATACGTTCATTTGTCTTATTATCTAGTTTCATCACTTAAACTCCTTAATCTTTTGTACTAATTTTGCTCCATGATTGTTGAACGTCCAGTCGTAATCCTTGCTAAACCTTTGCCAATTAATTCTACTAACTGGATATGGGTTGCCTTCCGGATACTGCATTATATCTCCACTATCAAAAACTTTTGCCAGAAAGTAACCTTCTCTTTCCATTATATCCTCTATTTCAATCTTAGAGTTAGGCTTTGTAAAAGACTCATCTAGTCGGTTAATACCTTTCTGTAAGGAAAAACGAAATATGTATTTTTGCTTTTCCCGGGTTGTACCCTCAAAATCGTCAAGAACTAACAACAAAAACCCAATAACCCACTCTTCAAACCCCGCATGAGACCAAAGATTTCTTTTGTCCGCTTTTTTTACTAGTCCAATAAACTTATCAACTGGTAAGTTGCCACTCATACATAATTTTAAGCAAAAGCAATATAGCTTGCTAATAAACTCCTTATCTTCAAGCGCTGTTCTTATTCTTTTTCCGTTCTCAATGTCCCAGCTATTTGGAGCGGCTAAGTAATTATTCTTTCCGTCTGTATATACGCAACTAGTATTAGGATGATGATGAAAACGTGGTTCTCTCTTCAAACTAACTAATGCATATGTATGTAATTCACTTTTACATGCAGGACATACGAGTTTTAGTCCATTCTCTAGAGATTTCTCCCCATATCTTCTTTTAAATGTATCAATAGTAATTATCTTTGAAGTACCTTCTATTAAAGCTTCGTACATAATTTATTCCCTTATTATTTAACTAAAATCTATTTAACTATGTACTTTGTTTAAAAGGATTAGGAAATGGATAAACCATTACTACCCTAAAATCTATATCATCCTGTATTCTAACTTCATCAAATCCTTCGATTATCTGAGCTAAGTTATCACATGCACCATCAAAATTATTCGCAACTCTAAAAACATCCCCACCAATTGGATACCATAAACCATCATCTTTTAAGTTATTCCAAAATTCGCTAAACAACTCCTCCGAACTTGCAGGATTTAGCCAATAATCTACTGCTACTATTAATGAAACAAAGCTTTCTTTATAATAGAATATATGCCCCCAATAATGAGGTTTTTGCATCTTATTGTTTAAAGAACACAACAGTTCAGTCTTGCCCTCTGATTCACGGGTAAATACCCTGTGAGGAAGTAATATATTCCCACCACAATTTGTATTATGTGCAACCGCATTCTTAATTTGTTTTAGCCTTAAATTTAACATCAACCTCCCCCACTTAACTGTTTAACCAACACATCACTACCTTGCGTGAGTATTTCCTATGATGCTCCGAATTTGCCGAGTGATAGTATCTCACGGCCTTATGCCAAGTTCCGTGTTGAACATATAACGACTTAAGTAATTTAGCAGCGTAGCTAATATTGCTAGCTGGAGTAAGCATCTCTTCAAGGCTATCAAACTCATGGGAGTGCCAACGATAATTAACCTGCATTACTCCAACATCAATATTAGTCAAACCAGAACTAAGCTTATCCTCAAGCACCTCTTGCGCTTTTGATATAGAAGGAAGAAACACAGCCCTACCACCAATGTTAAGCGCATAAGCCTTCATCCCGCTTTCAGTTTTAGCAATAGCAAAAAGCAACCCAGATGGTATATTGTGCTCGATTTCAGCAGAAGAGATTAGAGAAGAAAGATCTTGTTCATTATACTGTTGATTTACCTTATCATCTGCCAAAGCAACAGCCGAATTACCACACGCAACCCAGGAAACAACTAGCATTAAAGATAGTATTTGTTTGAAAAACTTATATAAGTTTGATATAATAATTCTATATATTTGAAACCATAAATTGTAGGTGTTAACCATGGAAGATTTCAGCACATTTTGCAAAAACCAGCCAAGTTGGTTTAGTAGAAATTCAGCATCTTCTAAAAACAAACCTAAGTGGCTAAACAGAGATAGAGTCTGGAATCTAGTATTTTGGTTTGGAATGAGTTTTGGGTTTAGCATAGCGTTTGCAATCGTTGGTACAAATCCACAAACAAGAGATTTTCCATACCTTGCTTCTGTAGTGTTCTGGCTTACTATAATAGGAGTTCCTTTCCTGGTACGCACTTTCTCAAAAACTACTTTTGTAAAAGATAAAACTTTTCTGAGTAGCGAAGGTAGAGAACTTAATTGGGACAAAGATTTACCTAATGGTTTCTTAACTATAGTTACAACGGTAGCACTAACAGCTCTCACTGGGACTATATTGGACAAAATATCCGATCCTATTTCTAGCATTTTTTCTAGCTTCATATTTGTTACCGTTTTGTTTGGAATTCCTAGTTTATTTTTTATATTTAAAAATTGCCCTATTTCTGTTTTGTTTAATAGCAAGTTCTGGAACTTTGAGACTAGCCTTAACAAGCCTAATATTCGTAACAATGATTATTATAATCGCCTCCTTAATCCTGCTTATAGTTTTCTTTCTAATAACATTTATCATCGCAAGAAATAATTACCCCTTAATCTTCTTACCAGCATCCACATGTTGCCCATCATCAGTAGCAGCTACTCCCTTAGTATTATCAGGTTTAAACTCTTGTATTAAACTTCTGGCAGCTTGAGGAGAGAAGTCTTGAGCACCATTAGACGGTTTAGCTACTGGATTCCCATCTATGCTACTTATCTGCTCAGGACTGCCGTAATAATTCATTATTGGCTCAAATTCTGGGATAGACTGGGTGTTGGGGCTAGTAGGGCTACCTATTCCCCAACCAGCATTTCCAAGAGCAACGATATTGCCCAAGCCACCTATTGTTTTTGAAGTTATCCCATTGCCAATGCTATCTTCCTTAAGCTTAACTAGTGAACCTTCCCTCTGGCGAGCTGCATTTTGACCTTTTGACTCTGCTATACCAATATTATCCTGAGCATCATTTTGGTTTTGTGTTGTTTTCTCTTGTAGCTTCGCTCCAGTCTCCTTAATTTTTGTGTCCGTTTTTTCTGGATCTGGTATACCATTTTTATCCGTGAACTGAGAAAACTCAGTGCTTGTACCAGGTTTGTTGTTAACTTCATTTTTGTGTTGTTCCCCAAAAGTACTGACTGGATCAGATGAGTTTATAGAGTCTGCGCCAGCTATAACTTGCTGCAGCACTTCATTTGCTTTTGCACCACTAATTTGGCGAAACGCTTGTTTTGCAGAATCACTACCAGAAAGAACCTCTTTTGCGGCTGTTGAATCAGAACTACCGTGCTGTTTTTTGTATGCGTTAATAACATCCTGAGTCATGTCTTTTGAGAACTCACTACCATGAGATTGAGTATAATCAAGAGCTTTGTTATAGCCATCAATATTGTCTTTATGAGTACTAATTGCCTTCTCAAGTCTAGTGGTTTCATTGTACGATTCGCGTATGCTGTCTTGCTGGGTTTTATCTACTCCTTTGCTCTCTAAATACGCTGAATGTTTACTTGAATTACTGTTAACCGAGCTTTTGCTACTTGTCCCAGTATCACTATTAATCTCAGATGCATTCCCCTCTGTTTGCTCACTTGAATTACTAGCAGTAACGCTACCACCAGCACCTACCTCAAAGCCTAACATTTTTGCCAATGCACCACCTGCGGTAAAGTCAGCTTTAGCATGAGCTTCTGCATTTTGAGCCCAACTATAGCCATTGCTTTTAGTCATTCTATCAATTTGGGTTAGAGCTTTTGATAGCTCTTTCCCTTCACTAGTGCTTGTATCAATATTGTAACCATTGTCGGTTCTTGTATTTTCAGCAACAGTTTTAAGTGCTGAGACCTCTTTGTTAACCAAAGATTCTTGTGTCTTACTTAAGCTGGCACTAGTACTACTCATAGCTTGTACCTCCTGATGTTTGCCCTCATGCAATGCTGTTGATACACCCTCACTCTCATGATAACTCGCCTCGCCTGATGAGCTAGTTGCACCAGCTCCGCCCATGGTAATCATTTGGCCGTTTGGTAGTACTTTCTCCATAGAACCATCTGAGGTAATGCCGCTATTCGTGCCAGTAACAAACTGACGTGCATCATCATATTTGTTCTCACTGACGTTGGAGCGATTACGATTAGCAATTGACTGGTTGTCATAGCTCTTACCACCGCTAGATTGCTCAGCAGCTGCTGCCCCACCTGCACTTTGAGCTGTTGCCATAATTGATCCAGCTAAATGTAGAAACCCACCCTCGCTCATGCGGGTTACGTATATTGCCAAGAATGGAATTAAAAGGGTTAGGTTAGCTGCAACGCTAGCTATCGAATCCATCTGCTTTACAGCAGTAGACCAGCTACTATAGCTAACTATATGTGCTGGCTCATATGCCGTATCGATCATCATATTAAGCATAGCAAAGAGTGGCGGCCATAATTGAAGTGACAAACACACCGTGATCCACCCCCGATAAGATTGCATACCACCAGCAAACAACATTAGCGGGACAACAAATACAAAGCTGCCGTAAATCAGATTCTTAATCACCGTTAGAAAACCAGTCAGTATACGCTCTGCCATATCACCTGAGATTAAACCACCAGCTTCATGTTGGAGTTGGGCTTTGGCCATAGGGTATTTGCCTGATCGGTACTGATTAAGCGAGTTAATCATCATATTATGTTTTAGTATGGTCTCAACAGAGGTTTCATCATTATATAGGGCTTCGATCTGCCCCTTTAATGCTTCATTCATACCAAGATGCGATGGGTTATATTCTACTCCAGCACCTGGGGCTCTAAGCTTAATTGAAATTGCCGTAATATCTGTAAGAGCTGAGTCTGTCATTTTTCTATCAAAGTACGGCACAGCCTGTTTGCAAGTAGGTGATGGCTCTTGTCTTGTGCCGCCGATAATCATCGGTACTCTGGTAAATGTGCCAGCTTTGGTACTAACTAAGCCCCACATATCCTTTGTGGCAACTAATTCCTCTTTGGTGAATTGATGACCAATCATTGCAGGAAGTACAACGCAGCGTTTGATGAAGCTATTCATGTTAGCTACAAACTCAGGATGACGGAGATGAGCTTGTAGTACTTCTTTCGACAATCTTGCGCCAAACACCGTGCCATGATGATAGTAGTTAAAGGCCGATCTACCATCGACCGCGCTAAATGCCTGCTCAAAACCAATAGTTAGTAGATGGCCGATTTCTTCGACAATGCCAATTGGTAGGGCAAATGCTAGCGGTATATTATCCACGCGCCAAAAATGCTTCTCTACGTGATCCTTTATGTTCATCGAGGTTGTAGGCAACAGCAAAGCGTTGATCAATATGACCATGCCCCCTACCTTAAGGAGGTACTGCCTCCATTCCCCTTCTGCTCTACTTGCGGCCATTTTCCAAGCGTAAAATACACCGACCATCAATGCTACGGTATTGATCATCGCAGGAAAAAGGGTAGAGTTACGTAGCATTGCAAGGGCATTGAGCGTGCTAAACATATGATATGCATAGCCGTATAAGTGTATTGTTAAATCCATCTTTTTTTCTCTTTATTTGCTTTTTTGTTTCGTTAATTTTATATTGTTATATGTCTGTATGGCTTTATTCCTATATTTCTACCTTAGTTATTCTGACTACCGATGAACGATTCAAAATTCCGATCAAAGTAATCTACATCGCGTCTTAATCTCTCTTTGCTATTGGCAATCAGCTCATATCTGCCTCTGGCCTCAATACGTGCGCCCGCGAGCATGCGCATGGTTTCTCTAGTATCTTGTTCGAATGCCTCGAATTTCTTGGCATCTGCAACTTGTGCATGTGACAACTCACCAACCGCCTCTTGCACTTCTGTAAGTAATGTCTGCAAGTAATAAGTCACCACATCAAAACTTAAAGCTTCGATATATTCAGTTTGATTACTAATGACATTGTTCTTGCCAGAATAAGTGGCTAAATCCATTTCTATTTTTAAGATTAATTGCTCAGAGGACAGAGCAATAATGGTTTCCTCTTCAGCTGTCAAAGCGCCATCATTAGCTAGTATCTTATCTACTATCGATGCAACTATTTTTTGTACTCTTTGGAACAGGAATGCTCCCTTGCGTATTGCTTTGTCTTTGGCTACAGGATTCGTACAATGCTCACCCTCATCGCAAACATATAAACGGATATTGTCACTATCTACTCCATCAGCACCGATGAACTGCTTGATTAGATCGCGACTTACTAATGATTTAAGATGCTGTACTTTTGGTTTTCTATCTTCTCCTTTAGTACCAATAACGGTCCCTGAAATGCTCATCAGTAATTCCTTAAGCTCTTTGGCATCACCATCTGATCCAACTTTCTTAGCCAGAGCCTTCCAAACAAGGTTATAATTCTCTCCAAGTTGCGACTCTAACTCCTTTGCCCCTTTGATTGGATCCCCATCATCTTTCTTTGATTTGCGTTGATAGTCAGCCATATCTTTACCACCTCCAGTCAGAACCATCTGAGACTGACGTAATCCTTCAGCTTTTGCATTTTCACGAGGAAATATCGGATCCATTAGTGACTGGACAGCATGGCATTTGTCTAAACTCATTTTGTTAAGCCAATCAGCTTTAGCGTCAATATATTCCAAAAGCTGATGACATTGCGGGCAGAGTGTTTTAATGGCCATCATCCCAGCGTAAGTAGCAGCAGTTGCAGGCAATGATTTCAAATAGTTCATCAGCTCTGCCCCTGATACCAATGATACCGCGCCTCCAAGTAATTCTATTTGAGCACCACATGGCAGACCACCAAGTTTACAGCTAGGAGCACGTGCCTGCACGAGTTGTAGTTTTGGATCAGCTGGGGTTTTGATAATAACTGAACCACCCATAAAATGACCAGCTGCCTGTTCCTTAACAATAGCCGATGCGGTAGTGTTACTCATCGTTCCACTAGGGAATACATCTTTTATTAAATTATCAAAGCCTGCAAAGGCTATATTTGGTATGATTATTAATATCATCATTATAGTTGCTATTATTCTTGGCATGACGTACACCCCTGGTCTTTATTTGTTAGTTGCATTGGTATTGATTTAATTGCCGATTGCTCTTCTTCTGCTTTAATGCCTAAATGCTTGGCAAGAAGTAGGGCTTTTTCTTCCATATCCACTACCGATACAGCTCCCCTAGCTAACTCAAAACGTTGCCTAGTATCATTAACTACCGCAATAACAGTTGGCATAATCGTTAGGCCAAGAGCCTCTATTAGATCAGGGCTTGTATGAGTCTTGAAATATTCACTTTTACTATGGTCAGGACTAATAGCCTCTACTTTGAAGCTATGCTTTTTGGCAAAGTTGAGCAGATGCTTTTCTAGCACAGGGCAATGGGTACATCCATCTTGCCTAAAGACAAATAATTCAACTTTAGCGCTAAGCAAGCTTAAGGTGGCACGATCCTGAACTTGCTGTATATCACTCCTGATATCCCTGCCGTATATGTTTTGTGGATTCTTCAATTCATCAACTATGTCAGGATTTAAAAAGTTGGCCATCAACCAATTAATTCCCAGCAACTGGGCATTATCCATCATTTCTTTTTCCTTTAATTTGTATAATTTGATATATTCAAGATTGTTTGGATGTCTAACAGCTAAATGCTTCAACAACTCAAGCTCCTTGGCAAACTCCTCATTTTCTGCCTTAGCTTGCTCCATCTGTGCTAAGGTCGGTTTAGTTGCTTGCTCTAGTTCTTGCGTTTCTTCTTCCACCCTGGCGTTTTCATCAAACCAAAGCCAACCACGATATCGCTGTTCAAAAAAGCTTTCTTTAGCATTAGCAGTAAAAGCTACCAACTGGAGAAAAAGGAAAATTGTAAGAAACGTTCTATTTTGCATATTATTTTAGCTCCTTCAGTTCATTTTCTAGAACTTTTATTTGCTTGCGTATTAAATCTAACTTTGGTGAAGTTTCTTGAGATTTTTTCACTGCTTCTATATACTCAGGCGGTACTGGCCAATTCCTGTTATTCATTTGGACTGAGCTACATTGAAAAATTATTGAAAGCAATTCCTGTTCCTTTTTTCTAAGAGGTACTAGCTCGATATCTATCTCTTTTTTACGAGCTATCTTTCTCTCGGCTTCAATCTTAGCTAAGCGTTCTTGCTCTAACCTCTCCCTTTCTAACTGGGCTAAGCGCTCTTGTTCCAGCCTTGCCAATCTCTCCCTCTCGAGCCTCTCTGCCTCTAACCTTCTCTCCTCATCTGCTTCTGATGAATCATCTCGTACATTACCATTCCAACCGCTCATATTATTTGCTTGGTTTGATGGGTCATCATCGTATTTGCGTATGCTTTCCATCGATACCTCAACCGTGGAAGCTAATTCTCCGACATTTGGTGCTTTATAGTCCTGAGCAAACTTAAGTTTTAAATCCTCAATAAACTCACCAAAATCAACTAAGTTCCAATCAATTGCTTGTATATCTTCGAGTGTAAGACCTCGGCAGTCAGGAGCACTACCACTTCCAAAGCTTCTACCCAGTTGCTTCCTCGCTCCAACCTGAATCACCTTGTCGAGCAAATTGCCAAAACAACAAAAACGATGCTTAATAGCAGTTGTAACACCCATTTTTTTACTACTTTGCTTACCAACATAGACGCAGAGCTTTTTTGATCTCATATCAATCAATGTTTGCTCATCCTTAGTACATTTTACTCCAAGATTTTTGCCCCAACCTTTGCCATCGATCTGGCAACAATTGCTATAACCGACAGGCTTCTTGGCACAATGCTGACCGTCTCCAGCAAATAAATTAAAGTTACCGTCTTTGTCTGGATTCATATTGCTAGTAGCGTATAGCTTCGATAGTGAATCCATCATTTCACCATTAGTCTGATAACCCTTATCAACGCAGTTACCATCAATACAAGGAATCCCTTTACATACGAGCCCATCCTTCCCATCCTTTGCTTCAAACCCCATGCGGACGGTTTTGTTTTCCTTGTTGACTACATCCCATGACTTGCAAGAAAATTCTCGCTGTAGATTGACGCACGACCCCAGTGAATCCTGAAGCAAACAACCAAGATCACCTACGGCATAACAATGCGTATATAAACGGCAATCATTTTTACTTGGATAGTTGCAAGTCTTGACATAACCCCACTCCCAGCAATCACGGTGGACGTCAAAACCGTCAACTTTACGGATGCCGCTACTTACGCAAGTTTTCACGGCATCACTGCACGAATAACTTGAGGTAAAACGCGTGCCTGCTTGCACTCCGCCCGAAGATTGCAGCGACAGTGTTATTACGATAAAAATGTAAGTTACTATTTGGTTCATTTTCATTGCAAGCGGCACCTCTCCGTCCAATCTTCCTTCCACTCCTCACAAACATCAAACATCTCGCGAAACTGATATTTGAACTCATATTCATCCCACACCACACGCCAGCGTTGAAAACCTCCGTTGATATTGCCGACACCTCTTCCTGAGTCAGGGAAAGCTACATTTTCTCCAACTTGCTCAATTGATACACTAAGTTTGGTTGCGATATAAGCTCTGGCATCAGCTATGATTGCACCTGGGTTGTTGCGCCAAATAGAATCAATCTGATATTCGCCCCAACCACTCGGATGATAAGGCGTTATATGCCACCCCCATCTTTTGTTTTTCCACTTAATAGCATAACCCCAATTCATCTTTTCATTATGTAGTGCATGACCCGAAAATTTAATGCTTCTAGCTTCCCATTCACCAAAACCTTTGCCTTTTCTAGTGCAAGTCAAAGTCACAGAATCATTACATTGATAGGTATTTCTTAGCTCCTCACAAATGGTTTTGTTGTATACTGTATCCTTATGTTTTTCTTGCTCAACTTGTAAATAATAAGTAGGCTCCTGCTCTATCGGACCTTTAACAGTTTTGCAATCAACACCTATATCTTGAAGCTTTGCAAGCAAGTTACGCATTAACTCATCTTGTCCTTTAGCCAGTTTCTTAGCATCCACTAGGTACTGCTTGTTTAGCGGCTTGTTATAATCAACATACAACTCATTAATGACATTCTGTTTGATCATTTCCCCAGTCCCGTGAGAGTTTAGCTCAGTAGCTTTAATACTTGCTAACTCCTCTGCATTTTGCTCAATCTCTTCTTTGCTTTCTTTAGCCAAATATTCCATCCCACCGCCAGATCTAGCAGAATCCATTGCTGCATCTCTTTGACCCTCAATTTGTCTTTGCAAACCAGAATAATCATCTGTAGATTTTTCAAACAAATCCGTCTGCTCATTAACATTAACTCTAGTGGTTGGATCACGATATTCACCCAGTGCAACATGAGCCTGTAGGCACCCTGTCATAATTAATAACAAAGTGAAAATGTTTGGAGCTTTGCTCATTTTGTCTTTGCCTCCTCTAGTACCTGAGCTGCTAGAGTCGATAGCTCGCCTTTTTCTACCATTAACTCCAACGCCCTCTTGACCCCAATATTCCCGGTTACCTTGTCAAATACTGGCGTGGCATCAGACCCATCCTGCTCAAATACGCTAACCTCCTTTTGCAGCACGATCGCAGGTACACTAGTAATGTCATATTCAGCAAAGGCTAAGTCATCAATTTGCATAGCTACTGCTTCTTCATCGCCTCCAGTTATTTCATAAACAAGCTCAGAAAGTTTTCGCCAAGACCCTCCAGGCAGTCCATTAAAGACTAATGTTGCTTTATACGCTTTGGCTTGCATCAGATAAGTTTTAAGCAAAGAATTACCCATCGAGCTTGAGACAAATATTTTCACTCCAGCTCCTTCTTGTCTTTGGTTAGAAGTTAGTAAATCTAATCCAGTTTCACTTTGGTCAGTTTGGCTCCTTTGCATCTCTTGTAATTTCACCCATTCTTTTTTAATTGCACTCATGCTAATTTGCCTTGAGGTATTAGCTAAATCGTTAGCAAATTCCATATCTTCCTTTTTAAATTCGAGTCTCTCTTCTGCCTTTGTATTAAAGCTAAATAACAGCATTAACCCTAAAACAAGCAGCAATTCTTTTTTCGCCATATCAAGTACCCCCAATCTTGTCCGTCATACGGATATTCTTTAAATGCACTATAGGCCATATCACTAAGACCAAGAGGCCAACAACCTATTCCATCAGAACTAGATTTCGGATTAACCATCTGTAATTTGTATTGGCTTTTTTTGATTTTGAGCGCACGACTTTTCTTACAAATGCCACCATTAATACTTGCATCAGTTGTGGATGTTGCCTGGGCAAGCCCAATACGATGCATCTTGGCTAATATTCTCATCGTCAGTAATGAGCTATTTTGTACGCCACCTATATGATCAGCGTTCGCACCAGAAAATGGATACATATTGCCCCAGCATCCCGCGCACCAAAACATGCTGTCTATGGCAGTAGTAGCTGTTGCGCTTGCACAATCTAAACCACAAGCAGCTTGGGCTATAGGATTACCAAAAAGAAGAGCCTCGGGGTTTAGTAAAGACTGTAGTTTCGAATCGTTCCACGTAATGTCGAACTCACTCATATACGCCACATCAAACGTACTTTGCTCCAAACACATGAAGTCAGTCAGTAGTTCAAGCCAATAGATAAGAGGATAGACATAATAATGCAAATGATAGAAACTTGAATCAGTAGCACGCTTATTATAGCCACCGCTGTAACCACCAATTTTCTTGTTATCCGTGCCAAGGGCTATGCCGCCTAAATTAACCATGCAATATGGCGTTCTTGTAACGTCTACTAAACGTACAGGCTCCCAGAAACCAATCGATATACCAGGAATTGGAATAGGCTGACCGAATTTACTACAGGCGCAAACAGGAGATGACGGATTCTTGATATCACGCCTTTTTGGAGTAACTCCCTTGCCAAAGGTAATCATCTGTCCAATGGAAATTGGCAGTAAGCATCCCCAACAAATATCTGTGATGGGATTGACAAAATGTCCTTTGCAAGTTACGCTCGCATTTGCTGATATAGGCATTAATATGACTAGCATTAGCCCGATAACTATCTGTTTATTCAGATTGTGCAGCTGGTCGATAGTTCCTGTCCGCCAAGACTCATGACTATTGACCAGCCTCTGCTGGAGTTGTTTCATTTGAATATTATATTTATGCGTTTTTTTAAAATATCACTATTAACTGCTTTACTTCTGATGTCTTTTGACATACTTGCTGCCAACCTTGATTTTGATAAAGCTGTTAATGCAATCACTGCTCCGTACAAAAATTTTGTAAAAGATTGGTGGTTCTTTATTATCATTGGTTTATCTTCTTTTTTCATTATTACTGATGCTGGGTATCACAATAAAATTACTGGAATCTCTATTTCTCTTTCTATTATTGCAAGTATTTTTATTCTCTATTTTGCCTTTACTTGGTAAGGCGCTAAAGGTTATTAGTTCGCTTAAATACTTAACAACTATATTCTTTGATTGTAAAAAACAGCCACTGTGACTTTCAAAAACTAATACGTTATCTTTAGGAAATAGATAATAACTAGGACTATAAATATAGAATTTACCTATCTGAGATCGTAATTCTAAACCACTACAACACAATTCTTTTGTTAATGACTCTATATCACCATCAAAAAACACTTTTTGCTGAGATTTAACCTCTGCTAAATGATGCCTACCATACAAAATATAAAACATTAGCTGAATTAATGCCGATACTAAAATACATGGCAGAAAAATATAAAAGAAATTCAATTCTCCAACACCACCTACATAAAATGTAAATGCTACTAAAGCACCTTGAAGCAAAGTATTTTCTACAAGTTTGTTCTTTCTAAAAACAGATATCTTATTCATACAGATTCTCCAATTAATAATTCTTTTCCTAAATTCGCCCACCGATCTTTTACCTCAGGCTTCACCTCCAATGCTCGTTTGCAATCAAGTAACATTCCATACAACACATAAGCATCACGTGGATGCATATGATCAAGTCCCGCTTTGACAAACAAGCCACCAAATACATCTATCAAGCTTGTAGGATTAAAGCCGTAGCTAGAAGCATCTTCTTCAGTTATTAACCCTATATAAAAATGGCCAGTAGATATATCCTTAATAAGCTTTTCTTCAGTTCTATTCAATTTTAAAGCAACATCATGATAAATTGCCAAAAAGTGTTTTGCTGATTTTATGTCTATCTCAGGGTTTATATTAATTTTCATAATTCTCTCTTTGTTATTGATTTTAAATCTCTATCTTCTTAATCTCACTTAAGGCAGAAGCAACACTAGCCACATACCTTTTCTTAAAAGACTCTCCCACATTAAGTTTACCCAACCTGTATCATTATTTGCCATGATGACAAAGCATATCGTCACTATTAATAACACGAATAAATATGAAGCTCTATTTGCCGTGCGCACCCCTTTTAAAACTAGATCCTGATTCAACTCTTTGATATCAGTAAAACCATACTCGATCCAGTAAGATAGAAAATATGCAGGAGGTAGCATTAGAACAAACTTAATATACGTCTCAACCCAATCATTTAACGATATTATAATTGGAGCCTGAAGTATTAGCCCAGAAGGTAATGTCAAAAACGTTAGCCACTCATTCTCTATATCGCTGAGAAAACT
>Ga0209491_10005991_pt1 | contig 17279 bp, 18 predicted proteins | sample BON02_FD_187213 | JGI IMG/M metagenome (GOLD analysis project Ga0209491, IMG submission 187213) | Freshwater microbial communities from Lake Bonney liftoff mats and glacier meltwater in Antarctica - BON-02 (SPAdes) (version 2) | ecosystem: Environmental > Aquatic > Freshwater > Ice > Glacier...
CTACCCCAATTCCATGGAAGAAAAGCGAGCGAGACTCCCACTAGAGCGGCGGCGATCGCCGACCACACTGGTGACGTTTCCGTTAGCATGATCCAATATGTCGCTCCAAGCAGCACACCGTGCAGAGCGGAAATCCCATTGATACCATCCATAAAGTTCGTAGCATTTACAACGACCACCACAAAGATTGATCCCACAACAACAAATACTAAAAGAGATATCGTGTAGCGAAGTTCCGAGACAAAAATAGACACGGTTGCAAAGCCGATCATCAGTTGCACCATCAACCGAATAAGAGGGCGTTGTGCCTTAAGGTCGTCGACAAGACCGAGCACTCCGAACATGATCGGACCTAGCACGCCCCAACTAGGAATCCACCCCAAACTTCCCCAGGAAGAAAAAATCCCGAAAATCTGAGCCGCGCCGGCTCCACGGATGGTCGGAGAATGGTGGGACGAACGCTCACTTGGGTTGTCCAGAATAGTCCATCTCCGCAGAAAAAAAATTACGACGGGTAAGGCAGCTGACGTGACCAAGAAGGCGACGAGCGCCGACTGAATCTCTGCTGTCATAGATACAGCCAACCATGTATTCCTAGTAGTTGTGGAGCCCCCATATGATTTCCACCCATCGATGCAAAGCATAACCCTTCTCAACGAACTTTTTTGCCTCTGAAACGCAAGGTTCGTCATCTGAGGATTCAGCCATTCGTTGAAAACTGAGTAAAACCTTGGAACCGTGCCGAGAATGGATAGGTGGGGGCTCCGCAAATCTTGTGTTACCTGGACAGGCATGGAAACGATAAATCCTACTCATGGCATCCATTGAGCATGCCGACCTTTGATCAAGGTTTACCAAATCTTCCAGACAGTAGACCACACCATAAACGATCGAATCGTGGACCAATCCAGACGTCAATTAGTCGACAGGGTAAACCAACGGGCGGCTCTACGGACTAAAACCTGATGGAGCCCCCCTCAATCGCATTATGCAGATCAAAGTAGTTTCATGACATCATTCCATGGTGCTGGTCGTACATTACGCAGGTCCTTACCACTACTATTTCTCACAAGATGCGACGACTATGGCACATGGGGAGATTGTGACGGTAAGACAAGAATCACAGAGTTTTTCGTGGCAAATTGCCTTGACGGATGCCACGGCTTGGATGATCGCAGTTCCAATTGCCGTCGTGCTTCGTTTCGACTTTGCTCTGCCCTCAAACCTCGCTGAATCAGCGATCGCATGTGGTATCGGTGCTAGTTCGCTCTCGTTTGTGCTCGCTGTCGTATTTAGAATGTATTCGGGTCGATATGTGACGGGCACATTTGACGAGGTATTGGGAGTTGTAATACTAACGGGCTTTGTGAGTGCCCTAGGAACACTTCTACTCCTCACAAATGTCGTGGACCTTCCACGCGCCACTTTCATTATTGCCGGCGGATTATCCGGACTAATTATGCTTGGAGTCCGCTTCCTCATTCGTCGCACTCGCACACTACGCGCACTCGGCCGAGATGGGAATCGGACGCTCATCTACGGAGCAGGTGAGGCAGGCTCACAACTCGCAAATCTCATGCAGAGTGACCGATCAGCGACCTTTATTCCCATCGGATTTTTGGACGACGATACAGGAAAACGTCATTTGAGGCGGTCAAATCTTCGAGTATTGGGGTCTGGAGTCAATCTTGGTGAACTCATAGACCTGCACGCAGTTGAGACGCTTGTAATCGCCATTGCAGGCGTATCGAGTAAGCGCTTGCAGGAAATCGACCGTGTCTGCAGTGCACGAGGGGTTCGCGTCCAAGTTATTCCGACAGCAGTGGAACTTGTAGGTGGAGCCATCCGACTCGGTGACGTATCAGACTTGTCTGAAGAGGACATCATGGGTCGACAGGCCATCCAAACCGATGAACACCAAATCGCTGCTTTCCTTCGAGGGAAAATAATTCTCATCACGGGCGCTGGAGGATCAATTGGATCAGAGATAGCGCGCCAGGTGCACAGATACTCGCCGAAGCGTGTTTTCCTTCTTGACCGAGATGAGTCCGCGCTCCAAGAGGTGCAACTTTCCATTGATGGTAGCGGGCTCTTGATGTCAGAAGATCTCGTCTTGTGTGATATCCGAGACAAAGGGCGTGTGCAGTCCTTATTTAATGAAATTCAACCAGATGTTGTCTTCCACGCTGCTGCTCTCAAACACTTAGCATTTCTGGAGCGAGCACCAAGTGAAGCCTGGAAAACAAACGTGTTGGGCACTTACAATGTTGTTGAAGCGGCAGATGCAACAAATGTTCCCCACTTTGTAAATATTTCTACTGATAAAGCTGCAGATCCTTCCAGTGTTCTCGGTCGGAGCAAGCTAATAACAGAACAAATAATTTCTGCACATAACACCTCAGATACCTCTTGGGTGTCCGTTCGATTTGGTAATGTTTTGGGCTCCCGTGGGTCTGTCGTCACCACTTTTCGTTATCAAATCGCGAAAGGCGGCCCGATAACGGTTACTGATCCCGATGTCTCCCGTTACTTCATGACAATTCGTGAAGCCGTCCATCTTGTTTTGCAAGCCGCTGTCCTCGGTGAAAATGGGCAAACACTTATTCTTGATATGGGGGAGCCTGTTAAAATCGTAGACATTGCCCGCTACATGGTTCAGCGGTCTGGAAGAAATATACCCATCACATTTGCTGGCTTACGGCCTGGCGAGAAGTTGGATGAAGTCCTTGTTGCAATCGACGAACATCTGGACACCACCGAACACCCGCTCATTACAAGAACAAGAGTTAGTGCTTTCAATGATTTTTCCTCGCTCGACGCACTCGACTGGGAAAACGCGTGTCAAAAATTTTTGCAATCCCACAAACCCATTAATTTGCTGGCATTAGGAAAGTAGATCTGGCGGGACCTCGTTACTCGGTCCGGGTTGATCTGACCCCTTGAACCCAAGCCCCGACTCTAAAACAAAATCAGACACTGAATCATCCGGCGAACCATCTCACCCATGAAACTAACCAGATACTGACATGTCATAGGAATCCTCCTTCAGATCAGCCCGCCGCAGCGCGCAAAAACAATAGTCAATATCCAGGGGTCACTTCACTTGGAACTAATAATGAGGTCGGGCCACACTCAAACTAAATTGCTGTTCTTGAAACACAATGACTGTCAAGAAGCATTCACTTTCAAGAGGCCTACAAGCCCAACAAGTGCGCCTGACGGTCAAAGTCCGGAGCGCACTGGCGCACCATCTCGAAGGTTCCTACAGCAGAAATTCGTCCACGATCGAGATAGGCCACTTGATCGCAATGCCTTATGGTAGCCAAACGGTGCGCGATGATAATGAGCGTTACATCTCCCTCAAGGTCAACAAGAGTCTGAGATACTGCCTGTTCCGTCTCGGCGTCCAAGGCACTAGTCGCCTCGTCGAGGACAATCAGTTTGGGCCGGGTATAGAACGCACGCGCGAGGCCGAGCCGCTGCCGCTGGCCACCACTTAATCGCATGCCGTGCTCGCCAACTATCGTGTCTAGCCCGTCTCGTTGCTCGCTCAAGAAAGCTGCGAGTTGGGCTCGTTCCAGTGCCTCCCAAATCCGGTCGTCAAGGACAAGATCCGGCGGCAGGCCGAGGGCAACATTGTCGCGGATCGTGCCGTTTACCAAGGCAATGTCCTGGGGCACATAGGTAATTGCACCAGGCGACTGGGTGATCGCCACTGACGGCTCATCGCCACCAATCGTGACCGTGCCAGTGTCGGGGACAAGAACGCCGAGAATAAGGTCAGCTAGAGTTGATTTTCCAGCGCCGGTAGAACCGACTAGGGCGAGTGAAGTGCCCGAATTGATATTGAGTGTGATGTCAGAAATCGCCGGTGTAGAAGCATTCGGATAAGACAATTCAACTTCCTTTAACTGAACGTGCGCAACAAACTTCGCGTGGCCGTCTTTTAGACCCGATTCAACTCGTCGCCGAGTTTCAGGATCAAGCATGAGGGTCGTTCCTCCCACACCCTTCTCCTCTTCAAGTTCCCTGGCGAGGGAGAGCGTGAATTCTGCCGTTCCCGCGGATGATCGAATGTTGAGGGAGGATGACTGCATGCGTAGAAGCGAGGGCATCATCCTTGAGGCAGCTGCGAGAAAAACCACGATAACCGACAGTGCCGCTGTTGCATCTCGAGTCAGAAGTTGCGAGATAGCAAGAAGGCCCCCGCCGAACACCAAGGCAATCTCGAATACATATTTTGATACCTGACTCATAATCTGCAGGTCGGCCTGGACCGAGGCTGCTTGCCAACGGAGGGCCCGAAAACGATCAACATACATACTCCGACGGCCAACAACACTAACCTCGCGGTATGTGCGAAGGACCTCCTGCACCGAGGAGTAACTAGCCACTTCAACCTGGGAAACCTGAGCACCCAACCTCCCCGCCCAATTGGCAAGGATTTTGTGCAGTACTAATCCAACGAGTACGAAAAAAATGATAGTGAATACCGTCACAAGAAGGTCAACCACAGCGAGCCCCGCAATAAGGACGACAACCAGTGCCAACTCGGTGGCGATCATTACAGCGTTTCCGATAACACCCAGAATCGTCGCGTTGACGCCGGAGGTCAGGGCGTAGGCCGTCTCTTGGCTCGACCTGCGTTGAATAAACAGTAACGGTCGTGCGAGGAGGTCGGCCGCCATTTTTCCTGAAACCATTGCTTGACGGTTTGCGAGAAATCGCAAGGTACGCCTTGTTAGCAGAAAACTAATTATGCTTTTTGTAACGAGAAGAACTGCCGCGACCGCAGCCAGCGCTAGCGACAATGTGAGCGGGTCTGAATTTGAAAGTCCAACTCTGTCGAGCACCATTGAGACTACGGCTGGTGTGGCGCCGGTAAGGGCTGAAGCAGACAGAGCAACGACGATACCGAGAAGTGCGATAGCGATGAGGTCCAGAAAAGCAAGTGACGCTTGAATTCCGATCAGCAGAATGAGAATTCGTCTATCCCTGCGACTAATTAGGGCGAGCGCAGCCTTGATGCTTTGTCGCAGATTCACTAAAAACCTTTCTACATTAATTCAGACTCTGAACTTTATCTTACTTCCAGAGAGGGAACTAAATCGTGACTCGTGGGGCGACGGGCAATTGAAACATGATGACCTGCACCGCTTGCGAGAATGTGGCATTGGGGATTCCGCCGGAGTTCATCGATATTTCCTTAGTGTGGAGACCACTCGCGCGGGACGGGATCGATACCGTTGTTGTGAAGAACGTTGTTCAGTTATTCGGTGGTCAACGCCAACGCCTAGGCATAGCCCGCACCCTCTACAGTCGGCCCAAATTACTGGTCCTAGATGAAGCCACCTCGGCGTTGGATGCCGAAACTGAGCGCATCATCACTGAGACGCTGGATTCCCTTGCAGGGGATGTCACTCTGATTGTGATTGCACACCGGCTTGCAACTGTGAGGCGCTGCGATCAGGTGATTCACTTGACAGGGGGCGGATCACTGGGCGAGGGACTTTTGAGCAGGTGCGGACGCAGGTGCCGGAGTTCAATCGGCAGGCGGAGTTGTTGGGGCTTTAGTTCCGGGAAAGGCCTCAAGTCCCGGTTCAGGTTGATGTGATTCCAATCCAAGGGGTCGTCTACTTGAATGTTGAGCGGTTTTCCACCGAGTGGAAATTGGTTGTTGTCTTCGGTGGATTCAACGATATTGTTGGGATGGTACAAACGAGATTAGCGGTGAACCGGTAGGAAGGTGAGAGACATGACTGAATCTAAGTTTTCATTTCGAATCACTGATCCTGCTTTGCCTTCTGGGCAAATCTTGGCGAGCGACCTGGCAAGACTGGTTGAGGGGTTGCAGGAAGTCGCCCAAAGAATCACCCGCGATCTTGCCGGGGCAAGTGCTCGTGGTCGAACACCGCAACAACGCTCTGATGCCAGTCAGATAATGATCACCGGCCTGGCAAGTGGTTACACGGTGCTGGATCTGCCGGGGGCTTCAGACACCCAGATATCTGAACGATTTGAGGCAATCATCGCTGGGATTGCTGGCAATACGCCGCCACTAGCACGCGAAAGTTTGAGGCAGTCATCAGCGATTTGAACAGTGAAGTTTGGGACATTCCAACGGAAAGTGTTCTTCGCCGGGTGGTCGTGAGTGGCACTCTTAATCGTGTCGACCTACGAACCAATACGTTTCGCATCACTGATACCGCTGGCAACGACATCACTCTCTCTGAAGTGGCCGACCCAGAACAGTTTGGTCCCCTTGTGGGGACATTAGTTGCGGTTGTTGGTCAAGCTGAGTTTTCTGGGGACAAACTTGTCCAGATCTCCGATCCAAAGATTGAATCTTTGGAAGTGCCTTCCGCTTAGAGAGCGCCTGAACCGTTCGTGCCTATTCACACTGGTGGAGTTATTCGTGCTGGTATTTCTGGCGTGACGGAACAGGAAAGCCATAAATTCTTATCGCGGCTATGACGAGTGCGTTCAATCCAAAAGTTGAGCCTCACCTCACTGACACGTGTGTTCTGTCCTATTTAACCCGGCCCCTTAAAAAGAATTACTACTTGATATTTCAGCGCAAACGGCGGACAGGTGGGGAGCCGCAACTTCGCTCACCCACAATCTGCCATTAATCACGAACGGCAAGGATTTTGACGGTATCCCAGATTTGCCCAGGTTTCCGATCTCATAGACCGCGATAGTTGTCGTCGGATCCGTGATCAATGAGGCACCTCTCTCATCGACGATTCTTCGATCCGGCCCAGATGACCTATTTCTCGCTTGAGTGGTGCCTTCTGGTCTAGTTTTAAATTTCCGCTAACTCGGGGGAACTTAGCCGGCTAAGCCTTCACTGTTCTGAACGTGATGTCAGACCCCGGCTCTACATTGAAATCATTGATCGATCGGAGGTAATCGTGAGTGTGTTGAGGCGGCGGTTGTTGCCATGAACCTGCCCGAGGTTGGGACATCTGCTCGAATTTGTTTCCTTGATGAGACCGGCGTAGTCGCCCAGGACAACTTCTTTGCCGTCGGAGTTCTCACCATTCGCGAAAGCAGCGATTTGCCCACCTTTGTTCGCAAATTTCGGCAGCGAAATGAGTGGAACGGTGAATGGCATTTCAGTGGAATGAGCGAAAGAGAACTTGGCCACTATAAAGCGCTGATTGACCTGCTTCGCGAACATTGTGGTTGGTCATTCTGTTTAACTCTGGCTGATCGCTCGAATTTCGACGTTTCCGCTGCATGCGGGGACCGGTATCTTGCCTACGAACGGATCGCAGCACAAAGCATCGCGGCGAGTATGTCCCCAGACGCACAAGCTGTTGTCTTGGCTGACGAATACTCAACACCTGACTCCGTGCGATTTGAAGAAGATGTTCGCTGGTGCGTGAATTCTCAGCTCGGCGGAAATGTCGTAGCTGGCGCTGTGAGAGTGAGCTCCGAGTCCCATGACCTCATGCAAGTAGCAGACGTCCTCACGGGAGCCATCGTGTATCCATTTAGGTCGTCGCGTTCTCGCCGGCAGTTGCGACCAACAGCAAAGCGAAGACTGGCTAGCTACGTGGCCAGGGAACTGGGAGATCGTTTGCCAGTTAGCGACTTCGACCAAGCGTGGTTAGTACCGCCGAATCGGGAACAGAGGAACGGCCCATTGCCTGGATCACATCCATGATGTAGTCTCTGCCATGACGGGATTGGACTGCGCTTTCGAGCGATTGAGGTCCAAGGCCCGCTTTTCTTTTTTCTGCACCTAACACGTCAGACTGCTATGGACGCTGAATACTCTGAAGTTTGATGTACGCAGCTCCCGGCAAGCCATAATGGCAGGACCCCTCGCCATCGTGCCACCACAAAAACCATTCAACGCAGTCCCGCAATCTTTGTGGGTACTTTTCTGCGCGTATACAAGCGGTTTGGGTTGACATCAATCCGGTTTGAAGGTTTGGATTGCTTGTTGACCGTTCCGGAGTTCATCGATAAATCTGCTTTTATTCGTTCGCTGTCGAGGTTTGTCAGACCGTTAAGGCATTCTGTTCTTGTTAATGGGGGAGAGGTAATGGCTGGCTGTTGACCGGGACGGTGCGGGAGAATGTGGCGCTAGGGATCCCGCCGGAGTTCATCAATAATTCCCGGGGGCGGAGACCACTCGCGCGGGATGGGATCGATACCGAGGTTGGGGAGAATGGTGTTCAGTTACTGGTGCTGGATGAAGCAACCCTCCGGCACTGTGATCAAGTCATTAACCTCTCCGCAGGGCGGATCACTGGGCGGGGGACTTTTGAGGAAGTGCGGGCACAGGTGCCGGAGTTTAATCGGCAGGCGGAGTTGTTGGGGCTTTAGCGTTAGTTGGGGTGTGACCCCTGAGGGTGCAACACCCCAGCTTCCAGTGATTCGTGTGAGTCAAGGATGCGAGGCTTACTGGTTTGGTTGCGGCAAGTTTCATTGGAAATAATTATTCTTCTCTTCGCCACTGAGGAACAATTCGGTCCAAAGGGCAGCCGCTGTCACGAAAACCGGGCAACCTACCCAGAGCGCCTCAGCGATCACATGACCGAAGTTCTCACCCAGAGTGGACAAAACGAAGACTGGAGGATTCTTTACGGGTCACGGTGAGACTGGAGGGGAGTTGGGACCGGGCTTCCCAACCAGGACTTGATTCAGTTCACCTCGTCTGGGCTTGAGGCGTGCCAGGTGAGACTAGTCGGAATCAACCGGCGGGTTGTGTTGGTGAGCGGTGACTTAACGGCTGGGAGCCGATGTCAGTGGATCAAAGTACTTCGTGGTGATGGCCGAGGAAATCTCCAAGAAACGGATCGAGAAACTCGGACGCGCGCTACGAGCTGGCAAACTCACCCCTCAAAGCGAGGATTGGAACCTGTTTAGCTAGTACCTGTCCAGTCAGAATGAGTTGCTTGGAAAGATCGAAAAGAACCTGCGGCATTTGGTGGGACCCGAAGTCGTCATTGTCCCTCGGCTAAAAACCACTACCACCCTTAGAGAAAAACTAATTCGAACTCCGAGTATTCAACTACCTACCATGCATGACTTAATTGGGATTCGAGTCGTGGGCGACTTTGACCTATCCTCACAAGACAAACTCGTTGCATCGATCGCTCTAGGTTTTGGCGATTCGGTGAGGAAAATTATCGATCGTCGCCAGGACCCGAGATCGGGCTACCGAGCCGTCCACGTAATTCTTAACGTTGACGGATCATTCACTGAAGTGCAGGTTCGAACCAATTTGCAGAGTAAGTGGGCCGACTTGTATGAAAGGCTCGCAGACGAGTGGGGGGCGGCTAATCCGCTACGGTGCCGGGCCCAGCCCAGACTCTCAAGGCGTGTTAGTCCACCGAGAAAAATTGGTTAAAAACCTTCAAAAGCTTTCTTTGAGTGGTATTGCTGAATACGAGAAGTCGACCGACAACCTGCAATTCCGCGATTTACAGGAACTGCGTGGGTCTAAGAGTGCTAGGGGACTTTCACGCCCGGATCTCGTCAGACAAATGAATCTGAGATCAGCAGCAATTCAGTTAGCTGACTTGCAGGGGCAGTTGGAGGCGAAAAAAGGCGATTGGCTCGCTGCATTACTTCAGGATCTCAAAAACCTTGCCCGCGAGGCCGAAGAAATACTCTAGGCTTATTGTTACAGGAGGAGGAAGAATGAAATCATTCTTAATCATTTACAACCGGCTGAGCGGCAAAGTAGACGTTCGGGAATTTTTCGATCCCTCCTTAGCGATTGCGGCCCGCTTGGATTACGAGGCGCACTGTTCAGTAGACGAAGAAGTGGTCGTGCTTAGCAGTGATTCTCTAGAAAGCGTGAAACGAACTCACTCTCGCTATTTTCAGAGCGTTCCACAAATTCTTCGAGCAATTGCTGACTCGCTTCCCCAGGTTGCTGTGGCTCCCTAGCTTTGGTGCCTGAACCAATTTTGAGCATAATCAGCTCCTCGGTAGTTGTAGCGGACTTAGGAGTTCCAACGCACGCATGCCACTAGCGTTGGGTAAACGAGTCTTCCTGAAAACCATTGTTCGTATTGGTCCTGACGAACTTTTCTAGAGTCAGCATCGATCGCACTCGCGAAGACTTGCTCGGTATCCATCCACCGCAATCCAGGATTTATTGTCGCTTCACCGGTCCCCAAAGCCTCACCCAGCTTTCCTGCTTTGTTTTGCAGTGGTCTTGCAAGGCAATGGGCTGCTTTGTTCCTTACCCATCGCGCAGCAACTTCATGCTGGCCGTTCTCGCTTTCTGCTCTAATCTGTGTGTAATCCCTGCCACTTGGTGAACACAGCCCAGCAAGGATCTTTCCCTGACCTTCAACAACATAGGGGTACACCATTTCGGCATTCGCTTCTGGACTTTCATGAGCCTTTTTAATCATGGCAAACCGATCCTGGGCTCTGTGGATCGCAAGCGCGTATGTCCAACTCAGGTATTCATTTATTGGATTCATGACTCGAAAATATAGATGGCCGAAGTTGACGCTGTGACGCTAATGAAGTATTTAGTGATTCACGGTGGCGGGGACTCGTACCGTCGTGTCAGCACAAAGAAGGACAACCAAAATCCCTTAACTAGTGCTCACGTTTAGCCATGCGACAGATTGGATTTTGCCGGAGTAAATTCTTTTCCAGGTTGCGAATCAGATATCGATGGTTCGTTGGCTCTGCCCGGAACGGTTCTCGAGAATGTTGCATTGGGGATTTCCCTGGAGTTCATCAATAATTCCCTAGTTTGGGAAGCGCTCGAGCCGGCTCAACTCTCCACCTTCCTGCAAGAATCACGCGACGTGATCGACACCGTGGTTGGGGAGAATGGTGCTGGCGTTATCCGGTGGTCAACGCCAACGCCTGGGCATCGCCCGCGCCCTCGACAGCCGGCCCAAGTTACTGGTACTGGATGAGGCGACTTCGGCATTGGATACTGAAACCGAGCGGATCATTACTGAGACTTTGGACTCCCTCGCAGGAGATGTCACCTCGATAGTGATTGCCCACCGGCTCGCAACCGTGCGGCACTGTGATCAAGTGATTCATTGGGCGGCTGGCGGATTACTGGGCGAGGGTCTTTTAAGGAAGTCCGAGCGCAGGTGCCGACGTTCAACCGGCAGGCGGAGTTGTTGGGGCTTTAGGTCGGTCAAGATCCGAGATATCAGTTCAGGTTGCTGTGAATCAACTTCTATAGTTAAGGCCACAGAGGCCCCGACCCCTTGCGGAAAGCTCACCTGCCACCACGCCCGATTGGTGGAACTGAGCGCCTTTTGGTCATGTTGTGGAAATTCTTAGTCTCGTTCTCGATTGCTTGGCGGATGTAGTCGTTCAAAGACATTCCTTTGTTGTCTTTGAACAAGGACAATGCTAAGATGTCCTCGTTCAAAGACAGGAGGAATTAGTGTCGTCAACCCAGATTACTCATTGGAGCAAACTTGGAGCAACGGTAAAAGACTCTCGCCAAGCACTCGGCTTAAGCCAGAACCAACTGGCAGAGCGGGCACAGGTATCACGCTCTTGGCTAGCACGAGTAGAGGCAGGTCACCGTGGAGCCGAGCTAGAGCCATTACTTCGGCTGTTAAACGCACTCGGCTTGAAGCTGTCTTTGACACAGGGCGGAGCCGAAACATCAGAATCGCGCAATTTGCCCAGCAACCTGCTAGACGCCGCCAAGGCGAGGAAGCAAGCTTGGTTGGGTGGGAAGGCCGATGTCTGACGAAACCTTGGCGGTTCTGCTGCATGGAAATGTTGTAGGTGAACTCACCCAGGAGATTGCTGGCGGAGATCCGGCTTTTACCTACACGGAGGACTACGCCACGAGCGGCGAAATAGCGCTATCCGCACGACTCCCCATTCAACGCGCGACGTTTGTTCCTTCTCGAGTCCTTCCCTACTTGCGCGGACTACTGCCGGAAAATTCAGAGATGCGGGCTCGTTGGGCCCGTGAATTCGGAGTTACTCCGAACGACTCTTTCGGGCTACTTGGTGCCATGGGCTGGGACTGTCCTGGTGCGGTTCAATTTTGTCACCCTGAACAACTCGATGCATTGGCTGCTCGTTCGCATGATTACGTATCAATCGGCGAAAGTGGGATTGCTGCTCGATTGCGCGAATTGGGTACCCAAGCCGCATCTTGGACCATGAGAGAAGAGCATTGGTCACTCGGCGGTCAACAGGAGAAAATCGCACTGACATACCTCGATGGTCAATGGCTTGAAGCTCATGGATCTGGCGCAACCACTCACATTCTCAAACCAGGAGTGAACAGTCTCAAGCATCAAGCACTTGTTGAGCACTTGACTATGCGAGCCGCATCTTTTCTCAACATTGATGTCGCGCCCACCGAATACCATCGATTTGAAGATCAATGGGCAATCGTGATTACACGTTTCGACCGCAATGTTATTGCAGGAAATGAAGTTCTTCGGATTCATCAAGAGGACTTCACACAAGCCCTAGGTAGATTGCCAGAGTTCAAATACGAAGCCTCAAAAGGGCCCGGTCTGCAAGACATGGCACAGCTAATAACGCGGGATTCTGTTTCACTGCAGGGAGACCGACTTGGATTAGCTGATTTCTTAATCATCAACGCTGTAGCCGGCGCACCAGATGGCCACTCGAAAAATGTTGGTCTGTTGCGCACAGGTGGGGGCTCAACAATTGCACCCCTTTTTGATCTTGCCACCGGTCTTGCGTACGAATCCGAAAACGTTGATCGAAAAATTGCACTCTCGATTGGCGGGGAGCGTCAAATCTCGAGAGTCTTTCGGCAGCAGTGGGATAAGGCTGCCGCAGTGCTTCGAATTGATTCAGATATATTCCTTAGTCGGGTTAACGGAATGGCTCAAGCTTTTCCTGAATCATTTATTCGTGCGATTAATGAAGTGCCGGATGCTGAGGGGATTGACAAAATTGCTGAGCAAACACTTCCTCGACTCGTTGACAACGCTCAGCAAATCATTTCTCGCTTGTAGTCGGTGACTGTGAAATCCCTATCTCGTGGTGAAGGGAAGATTCCACTCTTGACGGCTTTTGTCATCTATTTCAAGTACCCAAGACAGTCGGTTTCGGCAGGGAAGTTGAAGTGGTGTCAAGGCTCGCTCATATAACTAGGCCAAATAACTAGGCCAAAGCCCTTTAGTCTCGGACCATGGTCACGAGTTCTGGAGTAGAGCCCTATCCAATTGTGGATATCAGCGGATGGGTTCAAGAAGGAATTGAGGACTCCGGAACAAACACGCCGGAGTGGTTCCGTGATCCTGGCTCTGCTCAGCCATGGTTGTTCAAAGAAAGCGGCAACGGATCTAACAATCTCCACGGAAAGGCTTGGGCCGAAAAAATAGTTTATGAAGTTGGGACCCTCCTTGGCGTTCCATGCGCGCCGACCCACCTAGCCACTTCCAGCTCTCGATTTGGGTCGATTTCTAAGAACATGGCCAGTCCTGAAACCCACCTGTTAAGCGGAAGCCAACTGATCAGCGAGATGTTTCTCGACTTCGATGCACGGGATAAGAAACGACGATTCCACAATTTAGGAGTAATCCAAGAAATCTTGACTGGAACGCAGGCCCCGACAGGAACCAAACCTCAGTGGTTAAACGGTTTCGATACCTTTGTCGGCTTCCTCGTACTGGATGCCTTAACGGCGAGCGGGGATCGGCATGTAGAAAACTGGGGTGTTCTTATCGGACCAGAAGGGCGACGTTTAGCACCGTCGTGGGATCACGGTAACTCACTAGCATTTGACCTTCTCGAATCAAATCGGGAAAAGTGGTTGGGCCTAGGGATCGATAGATTCGCTGCCAAGGGGAAGCCGACTAAATTCGAAGGTGGCAAGGGAACCACGTTGGCGGGGCTGGCTCTGGATGGACTGGATCGAATCTCGGCCAATTCAAGGGAACACTGGATTGAGAAGGTCCACTCCCTAACCCTTGAAGATTTACAAGGTATCCTGATGAAGGTTCCGCAGATGTCAGAGGGGGAACGTACATTTGCATTCGAACTTATGGTGATCAACAGGAGGAGGTTGCTTAATGACTGCTCAACATGAATCTATTGATATAGGCTCAGCCGCGAGCGAGAGCAATTCTCACGGAAGAAACTTCTTGGTTAGCCGACAAGACGCGGAATCGCGTGCATTCAAGCCGGTAGGAATTCTTTGCGCCCAGACTGACGGGTTTATTTTTGAATACCTCGAAGAGTTTCTCGCAGGAGAAAATCCACAAGCACTAGGTGGTTTGACCTTGGATAAATCACCATTTGTTTCGCCTCGGCTCTACCCTGTTTTTGCCGAAAGAATCATTGGTGCTCATCGGGTTGATAAGGATGCAAAATTGGAGTCCCTTGGCCTGACTCAAACCGCTTCAGACCTTGATATTTTGAGCAGATCTGAGGGAGTGCGCCCCGTTGACTCAATCCGCCTGACCGAATTAATTGATCTCTCCACTGGTGTCATTGACCTTAAGTTTTTTGTCCATGGAGTCAGGTACCAACAAGAATTTGAAGAAGTCCTTTCGGGGCTGCATGTGGGTAGTCCACTCAAACTAGTTCCTGAACCGAACAACGAAGCGGACTCAAGTGCGATTCTTATCGTGGCAAATGGGCGACCGATCGGCTACGTGCCACATGCACTGTCATTACTCCTGAGTTTAAGTATCGCTACACACGCAAATGTTGTCCGCGTAAACTCACCTGCCGTTGGTGGAAATTTGCGGTTACTCGTGCATGTTGAAGGAAACGTTGACACCGAATTTGAATGGCCGTGGCACCGTGAGGCCACAATCTTCACCAGTTAATTTCTCAGTTATTAGCATTGTTAAATTCCAAAATTTATACCTAAACAGCTGTCGACTGCCGAGACCGAGAGGCTAAAACTCCCTTTACGTGCTCGAGACAGGCGGTAACACCCATTCCGGCAGCAAGTGAAGCAACAAGAATTGATGCAAGGCTGGTTAACAAAATGCTATAGCTCAACATGATGGAAAGCGCAATAAGAAGCATTGACACAATCGCGGTGTACAGAACAAATCTGTTTTTCGAGGCAAGACCAAGTGCAAGAAGTGGAACAGCTAATAGCAGGAATGGGCCCTTGTAAGCAAAGCCGAAACCACTTATCAAAATATTCGACAGAAACATTACTGATCCAGCAACGGCTAGCAAACCTTTTGGCAAATCGCGCGTGCCCAACTGAGTTGCGAATCGCACGCCCCAAGCAAAGGCAATTACCGACAACAAAATGATCAACAGGCTTTGCAAGCTCCAGATTGATGTCCAATCAGAATCACCACCCATCCGGGCGACAATGGGGATTCGTCCGAATGCAGGGAAGTCTTCGATATACAAGTTTTTCAAATTGTTTTGCAGCCCTTCTCCTACAGAATTCCACTCGCTTGCGACGAAGGCTGTTGTCGCCACCCCGAAGCCACCTATGACTGCCCATCCACCTTTGAGCTTCAAAACTGGTAAGAGAATCAGCCCGAGCGCGAATGGGTAGAACTTCCAAGTTCCCAGATACCAGATCAAAGTGGCCAACAAGACCCACGAAATGAGTTTCGGGTACCTCTGCATGATCAGTACTGCGACGAATGGAAGTAAGAAAATGATGGAGTCAACATTTGCTCTATCTAGTAATAGCAACCAAGCACTACTCACGCTCGCCAATGCGAAGAGTGGGAGCGCTCCAATAAAACTGCTCCTAGCAAGCCGGTACAGGGCAAATCTGAGTGCGATTATTAGAGCAAAACCGATCGGAATCGCCCAGCTTTCACTTACCTGCCCAAAAATCAGCTGATTAACCCATAGAAATGGCCTTCCGTAGAGCGAGAATTCTGCATCGCACCCGTCACACTCCGCCCACCGGAAAAGCCAGGCCAAGTCATTGAAGGATCCTGGGGCTCGGAGTGCATTCAAACCACCATAGATCGACCACGCGATCATCTGCGGTCCGAGGAGCGCCGCCGCCGACATGAGAATTCCAAGAATGCCACTGACTACACCTATTGCTATTGCTACCCATTTTCTGGAATAGAAGGTAATACTACGAAAGAAGAGGGGAAGAATTGCAATAGCCGCAAGCACTAACGCTGCGGTGTTACCGCCCGAGTCTGAGTTCTCAATCCCACCTTCGGTTTGACTTCCCGCAAGCAAAATCATTCCCAGAATGGCAACAACTATTAACCAGGCGGCACCGGCCAGCAGCCAGTAGCCAGTTCAGACTTCGCTCCCCCCTTCAGCACTTCTACTTTCTGGTGAACTTGCGGAGGGGAGCTGTAAGTTTCCAGGACTTGCTGCTGAGCATTTGAGCTAGGGCTGCAGCTTCCGCTGTCGAAGCTGATCCAAGGGTTGCCGTTGTAACGGTGGGGAGCTCGGCGACCTTGGCGAAAAAGTCGGTGAGTTGATTGGCGAATACTTCCCATGTGAGTCCACTGATTGTTTCGTTGAGTTGATCTACTCGCTCTTGAGCTACTGTTTTGTTTGTAAGAAGTTGTCCAAGATCTTGAGCGAATTGTTGAACATCCCAATCCGTTGGCAGGGTAGTGAGCTGCGAGATTTCTTTGAGTGGTCCAAACGCTGCGAATGTTGACGGGGTGTTCATGGAAGCAGCCTCGTACGGGACAAATCCGAAACCTTCGGCGCTGCTGGGGTAAAGGGCTGCCTTGGCGTTGGAAAGCAGCCAGGCGCGTTCTTCGCTGGTGACGTGGCCGAGGGTGTGGACTTGACCTCGGAGGTTCACGTGTTTTTTGATTAGGATTTTCTCTTGGTCTTTTGAACTACTACTTTTCACGTGCAGGCCGGCCAAGACGAGGTCGATTGTGTGACCTCGATTGAGGAGTTCTTCCCACACTTCAATCGCGAACTCGCGGTTCTTGTGATTGAAGTCATTGCCGAGCACCAGAATGAAGTTGCGGGTTGGGTTGAAGCCTTTAGGTTTTAGCGTTGTTGATTCTTGCGTGATGTGGTCAAGGCCAAGGGGAATCGCTTGGATGCGCTTGTAATCAAGCCGCGGGGTTTCTTGGTAAAGGCGCTTGGCCACGTCTTTGCTGATTGTGGTGATGCCGTCAACACTGAGGGCGATCTTGCGCTGCATGGCTCGGTAGGCGGCCCACGCCTCGGGGGAGGCGTGATAGCGGGGAATGTCGTACGCGATGAGGTCAAGGTAGGTGGTGACCACTCTCTTGCCAAGTTCGCGGGCTTGATCAATGTTGACCCGCTGGTCAATCTGATTGGGGTACCAGAGAATGTCGGACTGCTTGGTGTTGGTGTCGAGTGTGACTTTGGGGTGGTCG
>Ga0209491_10005995_pt1 | contig 17270 bp, 12 predicted proteins | sample BON02_FD_187213 | JGI IMG/M metagenome (GOLD analysis project Ga0209491, IMG submission 187213) | Freshwater microbial communities from Lake Bonney liftoff mats and glacier meltwater in Antarctica - BON-02 (SPAdes) (version 2) | ecosystem: Environmental > Aquatic > Freshwater > Ice > Glacier...
CGTCCGTACCCCCACTTCCACCCCCGTCGCCTCCCCCGCCGCCCGCCCCCACTCCGCCGCTCCCGCCGCTGTCTCCGTCCTTCACAGTAGTGAGGGTGGTGACCGTCTCATTCACCACGTCGTGCAGCTGCGCCACTGCCATGTCCAACCAGAGCAGCGGTACCACGATCCCGTCCACTCACCACGGCTGCGGGGGTCATGGCGGTGACACAACCGGCTCCTTCTGCTACGCCCGCGGCGGGGCCTCCTGCGACGAGGCCGTTGCCTCCGCCGCTTTTCCGGGCGCCTACCACCGCCCATGTGGGTCTCCCCCTGCCGCTTCTCTCTCTCGGCGTCGCGCGGTGGCGATATCGTCGGTGGAGGGTGCCATCCTGCAACTGCTGGACGGCCAAGCAGCCGAAGTGGACGTGACTGAAAATCCAGACGGTAGCTTCACGGCCATCATCACCCTGGTCCACGGCGCTGACGACACCTCGGTCGCGACATACATCGAGGAGCAGCTTGTGGCCGAACTGGCCGTCGAGGTGGGCGAGGCCATCAAATTGACCTCCGAGGTGGTCCTGTCCTCCGACAGTATGGACGCCACAGTGGCAACGGCGATCGGGGCAGTCGCCCAGCAAGATCCACACTTGCACCTCGCGCACGGCGGACACGCCGACTTCCGCGGCTGCGATGGCTGCCTCTTCAACTTTCTATCGGCGCGCGACCTCAGTCTGAACGTGCGCACCGCCGCCAGCGACTTTCGGCTGCGTGACACCCTAGTCCACGGCACCTTCATGACCGAGGTCCACGTGGCCTCGCTCTTTCAACCCAAGCAAAAGTGGGCGAATGTGTCCTTCTGGGTGTCGCAGGTCGGGGTCAACAACTGGGGGTGGCGCATGGTCAACGGGACCTGCGGCGGCAACCCGTTCACACTCGGCCCCATGGCCCGCAAAATATGTGAACAGACACATGTGCACACCAACTCTTCCTCGGTCAACATCTCAACGCCCGAGTGGGAGCTTGGCATACGCGTGCGCCAAGTGTTTGGACGCGTGAGCGGACCACAGCGTCGACTCGACGTCTCGATGACGCCGCGTTGGCCGGAGGCTCAGTTATCCTGGCCACCGCATGGCATTGTCGGTCAGTCGTTTGACGGAGATGGACTGCCGCGCTCCGGTCGCCTCGACGACTATTCCGGGGCCGAGGTGACAACCCGAGCCATGGCAGAAGGCGCAATCGACGGCGTCGCGCAGGACTACCGCGTGTACCAGCCATATGCCACCGAGTTTCGATTTTCCCGCTTCCACCGCATCATGCTCTCGCCTGTAGCCAGTGTGGGTACCCCAGCGCGCAAGCAAGGCGCCGTTGCATCTGAGCGCGAATGAAAGCACATGGCACCCGCTGCGAGGGGCAATGCCCCGCCCTTGCTATTTAAACCAGAGGCTGCCGTGGCCGCGTGGTCCCGAAAATGCGTTTGCCACGAGAGGTGGTGCGCCGACGCTGGCGGGGCATGTGCCGACGATGTCAGGGACTGCGCCGATGCTGGCGGGGCCTGCGCCGACGCTGGCGGGGCATGTGCCGACGATGGCAGGGCACGTGCCGACGCTGGCAGGGCCTGCGCCGAGGCTGGCGGGACGGAGCGTCAGCTTCGAAACAACGTTTTACCGGACGGTTACGGGTAGTTAACCCTAACCTAACCCTACCCTCTCCGAGCAAACACTTTCTCAGGGACAGCGCGCTGGCCCCAAAACTACTCTCTGCCGGGCGTGCCGCCTCTCCGAGTAAACACACCTCCCGAGCAAACACGTTGTCGTGGACGGAGCGTCAGCCCCGGAACTTCTTTCTGCCGGAACTACTTTCTGCAGGACATGCCACCTCCCCGGATAAATATTTTGTCGGGGACGGAGCGTCAGCCCCGGGACAACTTTCTGCAGGACATGCCAGATCCCCGAGCAAATACTTTGTGACGGAGTGTCACCCCCGCAACTGCTTACTGCAGGACGTGCCACCTCCCCGAGCAAATATGTTGTGACGGAGTGTCAGCCCCGCAACTCCTTTCTGCAGGACGTGCCACCTCCCCGAGCAAATACTTTGTCGGGGATGGAGCGTCACCCCCGCAACTACTTTCTGCAGGACGCGCCACCTCCCCGAGCAAATACTTTGTCGGGGATGGAGCGTCACCCCCGCAACTACTTTCTGCAGGACGTGCCACCTCCCAGAGCAAACACGTTCTCCTCGAGCGCGTGGAGGGTATACCAGTGCCACCATGCGGCGAGTGTCACTGCGGTTGGGGTCCTTCTACCAGAGGAGCCCCGGCCCCCGTCACGAGGAGAGAGGTGGGCGGGCCCCCCCAGGCCCGGCCACATCGGGGTGCGGGCGCGCCGCAACAGCCACATCGCAGCCACGTGGAGCGCTCGCCATCGGGCGAGCTGGGCGACCGCCCATATCGCGACTCGCCGAGCCCAATCGACCCCTGGGTCGACCTGCATTGCGCGCAGCAGCCTCCACGTGCCCATGTGCTGGACGTTTGTACCCAGGGGTGTCGCCGCCGCCGATGATGGGCGCGAGGCGCGCGGGCTAGGGTGCATCGTCGATGCGGCCGGTGGGTACGGGCGGACCCCGTCCCAGCCGCGCAGGCGGCGGCACAGCGGGCTGATCCGCGGGTACAGGGGAGGCGCCGCGCCGCCTAGGGCCGGCGTGGCAAGGGCAAGGGCTAGCATTACGACCAGAGGCATGCGGCTGGGGGGTCCTTTCTACACACGGCACACAATACCATGTGTCCGTAAACGCGCACGGTACAAATGGTATGAACCGGATGCGGCGCTGCTATTTCGGGCGCTGCTAGTTCAGGTACAGGGGCGGCGACCGGTCGGAGGGTGCCCACGGTGCCACCTCCCATAGCAAATACTTAGTCGAGGACGGAGCGTCTGCCCCGAAACTACATTCTGCAGGACGTCCCACCTCCCCGAGCAAATACTTTTGTCGAGGACGGAGCGTCTGCCCCGGAACTACTTTCTGCAGGACGTGCCACCTCCCCTAGCAAATACTTTGTCAAGGACGGAGCATCTGCCCCGGAACTACTGTGTGCAGGACGTCCCACCTCCCCGAGATCATACTTTGTCAGGGACGGAGCGTCACCCCCGTAACTACTTTGTGCAGGACGTCCCACCTCCCCGAGATGATACTTTGTCAGGAACGGAGCGTCACCCCCGGAACTACTTTCTGCAGGACGTCCCACCTCCCCGAGATGATACTTTGTCAGGGACGGAGCGTCACCCCCGGAACTACTTTCTGCAGGACGTCCCACCTCCCCGAGCTGATACTTTGTCAGGGACGGAGCGTCACTCCTGCCACTTCCCTGAGCAAATACTTTTGTCGAAGACAGAGTGTCACCCCCGGAACTACTTTCTGCCGGACCTGCCACTTCCCCGAGCAAATACTTTGTTGGGGACGGAGCGACACCACCGAAACTACTTTCTGCAGGATCTGCCATCTCCCCGAGAAACTATGTTGTCGGGGACAGAGTGTCAGATTTCGGAAACTACTTTCTGCAGGACCTGCCACCTCCCCGAGAAAATACTTTGTCGGGGACGGAGCGTCACGACCGAAACTACTTTCTGCAGGACCTGCCACTTCCCCGAGCAAATACTTTGTCGGGGACGGAGCGACACCACCGGAACTACTTTCTGCAGGACCTGCCACATCCCCGAGCAATTACGTTGTCGAGGACAGAGTGTCAGCCCCGGAACTACTTTCTGCAGGACCTGCCAATTCCCCGAGCAAATACTTTGTCGAGGACAGAGTGTCACCCCCGGTACTACTTTCTGCAGGACCTGCCACTTCCCCGAGCAAGTACGTTGTCGGGGACGGAGCGACACCACCGGAACTACTTTCTGCAGGACCTGCCACATCCCCGAGCAAATACGTTGTCGAGGACAGAGTGTCAGCCCCGGAACTACTTTCTGCAGGACCTGCCACATCCCCGAGCAAATACGTTGTCGAGGACAGAGTGTCAGCCCCGGAACTACTTTCTGCAGGACCTGCCACTTCCCCGAGCAAATACTTTGTCGAGGACAGAGTGTCACCCCCGGAACTACTTTCTGCCGGACCTGCCACTTCCCCGAGCAAATACTTTGTCGGGGACGGAGCGACACCACCGGAACTACTTTCTGCAGGATCTGCCATCTCCCCCAGAAACTACGTTGTCGGGGACGGAGTGTCAGATTTCGGAAACTACTTTCTGCAGGACCTGCCACCTCCCCGATAAAATACTTTGTCGGGGACGGAGTGCACCACCGGAACTACTTTCTGCAGGACCTGCCACCTCCCCGAGCAAATACTTTGTCGAGGACAGAGTGTCAGCCCCGGAACTACTTTCTACAGGACCTGCCACTTCCCCGAGCAACTGCTTTGTCGGGGACGGAGCGACGCCACCGCAACTACTTTCTGCAGGATCTGCCATCTCCCTGAGAAACTACGTTGTCGGGGACGGAGTGTCAGATTTCGGAAACTAGTTTCTGCAGGACCTGCCACCTCCCCGATAAAATACTTTCTCGGGGACGGAGTGCACCACCGAAACTACTTTCTGCGGGACCTGCCACCTCCCCGAGAAAATACTTTGTCAGGGACGGAGCGTCACAACCGGAACTACTTTCTGCAGGACCTGCCACCTCCCCGAGAAACTACTTTGTCGGGGACGGAGCGTCACAACCGGAGACGGAGTGTCAGATTTCGGAAACTACTTTCTGCAGGACCTGCCACCTCCCCGATAAAATACTTTGTCGGGGACGGAGTGCACCACCGGAACATCTTTCTGCAGGACCTGCCACCTCCCCGAGAAAATACTTTGTCGGGGACGGAGCGTCACAACCGGATCTACTTTCTGCAGGATCTGCCACCTCCCCGAGAACCTACTTTGTCGGGACGGAGCGTCACGCCCGGAACTACTTTCTTCAGGACCTGCCACTTCCCCGAGAAACTACTTTGTCGGGACGGAGCGTCACCACCGGAGCTACTTTCTGCAGGACCTGCCACCTACCCGAGAAACTACTTTGTTTGGACGGAGCGTCACCCCAGGAACTACTTTCTGCAGGACCTGCCACCTCCCCGAGAAACTACTTTGTCGGGGACAGAGTGTCAGCCTCGGAACTACTTTCTGCAGGACGTGCCACCTCCCCGAGAAAATACTTTGTCGGGGACGGAGCGACACCACCGGAACTACTTTCTGCAGGACCTGCCACTTCCCCGAGCAAATACTTTGTCGGGGACGGAGCGACACCACCGGAACTACTTTCTGCAGGACCTGCCACATCCCCGAGCAAATACTTTGTCGAGGACAGAGTGTCAGCCCCGGAACTACTTTCTGCAGGACCTGCCACTTCACCGAGCAAATACTTTGTCGAGGACAGAGTGTCACCCCCGGAACTACTTTCTGCAGAACCTGCCGCTTCCCAGAGCAAGTACGTTGTTGGGGACGGAGCGACACCACCGGAACTACGTTCTGCAGGACCTGCCACAACCCCGAGCAAATACGTTGTCGAGGACAGAGTGTCAGCCCCGGATCTACTTTCTGCAGGACCTGCCACTTCCCCGAGCAAATACTTTGTCGAGGACAGAGTGTCACCCCCGGAACTACTTTCTGCCGGACCTGCCACTTCCCCGAGCAAATACTTTGTCGGGGACGGAGCGACACCACCGGAACTACTTTCTGCAGGATCTGCCATCTCCCCAAGAAACTACGTTGTCGGGGACGGAGTGTCAGATTTCGGAAACTACTTTCTGCAGGACCTGCCACCTCCCCGATAAAATACTTTGTCGGGGACGGAGTGCACCACCGGAACTACTTTATGCAGGACCTGCCACATCCCCGATAAAATACTTTGTGGGGGACGGAGTGCACCACTGGAACTACTTTCTGCAGAACCTGCCACCTCCCCGAGCAAATACTTTGTCGAGGACAGAGTGCACCACCGGAACTACTTTCTGCAGAACCTGCCACTTCCCCGAGCAACTACTTTGTTGGGGACAGAGCGACGCCACAGCAACTACTTTCTGCAGGATCTGCCATCTCCCTGAGAAACTACGTTGTCGGGGACGGAGTGTCAGATTTCGGAAACTAGTTTCTGCAGGACCTGCCACCTCCCCGATAAAATACTTTGTCGGGGACGGAGTGCACCACCGGAACTACTTTCCGCGGGCCCTGCCACCTCCCCGAGAAAATACTTTGTCAGGGACGGAGCGTCACAACCGGAACTACTTTCTGCAGAAACTGCCACCTCCCCGAGAAACTACTTTGTCAGGGACGGAGCGTCACAACCGGAACTACTTTCTGCAGGACCTGCCACCTCCCCGAGAAACGACTTTGTCAGGGACGGAGCGTCACAACCGGAACTACTTTCTGCAGGACCTGCCACCTCCCCGAAAAAATACTTTGTCAGGGACGGAGCGTCACAACCGGAACTACTTTCTGCAGGACCTGCCACCTCCCCGAGAAACTACTTTGTCGGGGACGGAGCGTCACAACCGGAAACGGAGTGTCAGATTTCGGAGACTACTTTCTGCGGGACCTGCCACCTCCCCGATAAAATACTTTGTCGGGGACGGAGTGCACCACCGGAACTACTTTCTGCAGGACCTCCCACCTCCCTGAGAAACTACTTTGTCGGGGACGGAGTGCACCACCGGAACTACTTTCTGCAGGACCTGCCACCTCCCCGAGAAACTACTTTGTCGGGGACGGAGCGTCACAACCGGAACTACATTCTGCAGGATCTGCCACCTCCTCGAGAAACTACTTTGTCGGGACGGAGCGTCACGACCGGAACTACTTTCTTCAGGACCTGCCACTTCCCCAAGAAACTACTTTGTCGGGACGGAGCGTCACCACCGGAGCTACTTTCTGCAGGACCTGCCACCTTTCCCCTAGAAACTACTTTGTTTGGACGGAGCGTCACCACCGGAACTACTTTCTGCAGGACCTGCCACCTCCCCGAGAAACTACTTTGTCGAGGACAGAGCGTCACCATCGGAACTACTTTCTGCAGGACCTGCCACCTCCCCGAGAAACTACTTTGTCGGGACAGAGCGTCACCACCGGAACTACTTTCTGCAGGACCTGACACTTCCCCGAGAAATTACTCTGTCGGGACGGAGCGTCACCACCGGAACTACTTTCTGCAGGACATGCCACCTCCCCGAGAAACTACTTTGTCGGGACGGAGCGTCACCACCGGAACTACTTTCTGCAGGACCTGCCACCTCCCCGAGAAACTACTTTGTTGGGACGGAGCGTCACCACCGGAACTACTTTCTGCAGGACCTGCCACCTCCCCGAGAAACTACTTTGTCGGGACGGAGCGTCACCACCGAAGCTACTTTCTGCAGGACCTGCCACCTACCTGAGAAACTACTTTGTTGGGATGGAGCGTCACCACCGGAACTACTTTCTGCAGGACCTGCCACCTCCCCGAGAAAATACTTTGTCGGGGACGGAGCGTCACCACCGGAACTACTTTCTGCAGGACCTGCCACCTCCCCGAGAAACTACTTTGTCGGGGACGGAGCGTCACAACCGAAACTACTTTCTGTAGGACCTGCCACTTCCCCGAGCAAATACTTTGTCGGGGACGGAGCGACACCACCAGAACTACTTTCTGCAGGACCTGCCACATCCCCGAGCAAATACTTTGTCAAGGACAGAGTGTCAGCCCCGGAACTACTTTCTGCAGGACCTGCCACTTCCCCGAGCAAATACTTTGTCGAGGACAGAGTGTCACCCCCGGAACTACTTTCTGCAGGACCTGCCACTTCCCCGAGCAAATACTTTGTCAAGGACAGAGTGTCACAACCGGAACTACTTTCTGCAGGACCTGCCACTTCCCCGAGCAAATACTTTGTCGGGGACGGAGCGACACCACCGGGACTACTTTCTGCAGGACCTGCCACATCCCCGAGCAAATACTTTGTCGAGGACAGAGTGTCAGCCCCGGAACTACTTTCTGCAGGACCTGCCACTTCCCCGAGCAAATACTTTGTTGGGGACGGAGCGACACCACCGGAACTACTTTCTGCAGGACCTGCCACATCCCTGAGCAAATACTTTGTCGAGGACAGAGTTTCAGCCCCGGAACTACTTTCTGCAGGACCTTTCACTTCCCCGAGCAAATACTTTATCGAGGACAGAGTGTCACCCCCGGAACTACTTTCTGCAGGACCTGCCACTTCACCGAGCAAATACTTTGTCGAGGACAGAGTGTCACCCCCGGAACTACTTTCTGCAGGACTTGCCACTTCCCCGAGCAAATACTTTGTTGAGGACAGAGTGTCACCCCCAGAACTACTTTCTGCAGGACCTGCCACTTCCCCGAGCAAATACTTTGTTGTGGACAGAGTGTCAGCCCCGGAACTACTTTCTGCAGGACCTGCCACTTCCCCGAACAAATACTTTGTCGAGGACAGAGTGTCATCCCTGGAACTACTTTCTGCAGGACCTGCCACTTCCCCGAGCAAATAATTTGTCGAGGACAGAGTGTCACCCCCGGAACTACTTTCTGCATGATCTGCCATCTCCCCGAGAAACTACGTTGTCGGGGACGGAGTGTCAGATTTTGGAAACTACTTTCTGCAGGACCTGCCACCTCCCCGATAAAATACGTTGTCGGGGTCGGAGTGCACCACCGGAACTACTTTCTGCAGGACTTGCCACCTCCCCGAGCAAATACTTTGTCGAGGACAGAGTGTCAGCCCCGGAACTACTTTCTGCAGGACCTGCCACTTCCCCGAGCAAATACTTTGTCGGGGACGGAGCGACACCACCGGAACTACTTTCTGCAGGATCTGCCATCTCCCCGAGAAACTACGTTGTCGGGGACGGAGTGTCAGATTTCGGAAACTACTTTCTGCAGGACCTGCCACCTCCCCGAGCAAATACTTTGTCGGGGACGGAGTGCACCACCGGAACTACTTTCTGCAGGACTTGCCACCTCCCCGAGCAAATACTTTGTCGAGGACAGAGTGTCAGCCCCGGAACTACTTTCTGCAGGACCTGCCACTTCCCCGAGCAAATACTTTGTCGGGGACGGAGCGACACCACCGGAACTACTTTCTGCAGGATCTGCCATCTCCCCGAGAAACTACGTTGTCGGGGACGGAGTGTCAGATTTCGGAAACTACGTTCTACAGGACCTGCCATCTCCCCGAGAAACTACGTTGTCGGGGACGGAGTGTCAGATTTCGGAAACTACTTTCTGCCGGACCTTTCACTTCCCCGCGCAAATACGTTGTCGGGGACGGAGCGTCACAACCGGAACTACTTTCTGCAGGACCTGCCACCACGTGCCACCTCTCCGAGCAAACACTTTCTCATATACAGAGCATCGGCCCAGAAAATACTTTCTGCCGGACGTGCCACCCTCCGAGCAAACACTTTCTTAACGACAGGGCATCACCCCCGAGACAATTTTCTGTCGGACGCGCCACATCTCTGAGCAAAAACTTTCTCAGGGGCAAAGCATCGCCCCCAAAACTACTTTGTGCCGGACGTGCCACATCTCTGAGCAAAAACTTTCACAGAGACAGAGCATCGCCCCAGAAACTACGTTCTGCCGAACGTGCCACCTCTCCGAGCAAACACTTTCTCAGAGACAGAGCATCCGCCCCGATACAACCCTCTGCCGGACGTGCCACCTCTCCGAGCAAACACTTTCTCAAAGACAGAGCATCACCCCCGAAACTACTTCCTGTCGGACGCGCCACATCTCTGAGCAAACACTTTCTCAGAGGCAGAGCATCGCCCCCGAAACTACTTTCTGTCGGACGCGCCACATCTTCGAGCAAAAACTTTCTCAGAGACCGAGCATCGCCCCCGAAACTACTTTTTGCCGGACGTGCCACCTCCCCGAGCAAACACTTTCTCAGAGACAGAGCATCCGCCCCGGAACCAACTCTCTGCCGGACGTGCCACCTCTCCGAGCAAACACTTTCTCAAAGACAGAGCATCACCCCAGAACTACTTTCTGTCGGACGCGCCGCATCTTTGAGCAAAAACTTTCTCAGAGACAGAGCATCGCCCCGGAAACAACTTTCTGCCGGACGTGCCACCCCTCCGAGCAAACACTTTCTCAGATACAGAGCATCGGCCCATAAACTACTTTCTGCCGGGCGTGCCACCACTCCGAGCAAACACTTTCTCAGATACAGAGCATCGGCCCAGAAACTACCTTCTACCGGACGTGCCACCTCTCCGAGCAAACACTTTCTCAGCTACAGAGTATCGTCCCAGAAACTACTTTCTGCCGGACGCGCCACCTCTCCGAGCAAACACTTTCTCAGATACAGAGCATCGGCCCAGCAACTACTTTCCGCCGGACGTGCCACCTCTCCGAGCAAACACTTTATCAGATACAGAGCATCGGCCCAGAAACTACTTTCTGCCGGAATGCTGCGGAGAACGCTGCGAACGCTGCGAACGCTGCGGGGAACGCTGCAAACGCTGCTGGGAACGCTGCTGGGAACGCGGCTGGGAACGCTGCGAACGCTGCGGGGAACGCTGCGAACGCTGCGAACGCTGCGGCGAATGCTGCGAGCGCTGCGGAGAATAAGGCCGAACGCTGCGGAGAATGCTGCCGACCGCTGCAAACGCGGCGAACAATATGAACGCGGTGGGGAACGCTGCGTCGGCGCTGGCCCGCATCGGCGTCGACCCCGCCAGCGTCGCCGCCGGCCAGCGTCGATGCGGGCCCCGCCAGCGTCGCCGCCGGCCAGCGTCGGCCCCGCCAGCGCGACTGGGGCCGAGGACGGGGCGCCGTGTCCCCGAGTTCGCGGACCCCCGAGATGTATCTTTCAATGGTCAACCACGAATTTCGAAGCACATCATTAACAACCACGGGGTGGACGAGCCCTCCGCGATGATCGTACCGTGTTATCTCGGTATCCTCGTTGAGCATCGACTTCGCAGGTTGGCGAACGAGCGACTCTTTTGGGTGGCAATGCGCACGTTGCTTGCGCATGCATCTGTGGATGAGAATGCCCCGGCGAACCACGCTCCTGTCATGGGGGGGGGTGACACGGGGGGGGGCGCCACTGGGCGAGATGCCACGGGGGGGGGCGCTCCGGAGCCCGATGGCACGGAGGGCGACGCAAATGCCACGGGAGGGGACGCCCCGGCGCCCGATGGCACGGAGGGCGACGCAACTGCCACGGGAGGGGACGCCCCGGCGCCCGATGTCACGGAGGGCCACGCAACTGCCATGGAATGGGACGATCCGCTCGATCTCACGGAGGAGGCCGCAGATGCCATGTTTACCGAGTGGCTCAACGTGGTGGTGGAGTAACAAGGCTGAACTTTGAGAAACTGTCCGAGCCAACAAAATAAAAACGAGCGGTGGCGATACGCGCGCGGGGGGGTCGAGGTCGTAGATGGGATTCGGGGCCAGTGGCAATTGTTTGCTCGACCTCCTTTTGGTGGCATCGCACCTCTCCAATGGTCTACACGGCGGGGATACACGGCAAGTCTATCAGGCCTTTGTCCAGGGCGGCGGGGCCGCGCCTCCCGGAAGCTACACTGGCTCGCGCGGACCCCGGCGAGCTCTCGCGCGGCGTGCTCAACCGGCGCTGTCTTCCTCATCCTCGTCGCTGTCGTCCACATAATCCTCATCGAGCCCGTCGTCCCCACTGGCACTGCTATCACTGTCGTCCGAGTCGTCCGAGTCCGAGTCGTATTCCTCCGGGCACCCATTGGCGCGGGCCCACCGCAACACGTGCCGGTGCCCGTTGCGCGCGGCCAGTTTGGCGGTGGACGTGTCCCACGGGCACCCCTCGGCCCGCGCCCACTGCAGGACTTCGAGGTTCCCGTGCTCCGCGGCCGCCGCGCAGGTGGTTTCGTCCCACGGGCACTCCTGGGCGCGCGCCCACTGCAGCGTGGCGATGTGTCCTCCCGCCGCGGTGGCCGCGCACGTATCCTCGCCCCAGGGGCACGGCGGCACGGCGCCCCGCGCCCATTGCAGCACGGAGACGCGGCCGCCGCGAGCCGCCCAGTTGCACGTCCTCCGGTCAAAGGCGCATCCGTACTCGCGCGCCCACTGGAGCACCGCGAGGTGGCCTCCGAGCGCAGCCGCGGGGCCGACCGCGAAGCTCAACTGGCACCCGGCGCCGATTGCCCACTGGAGCAGCTCGAGGTGCCCCCCGCGTGCGGCCGCCGTGCAGGTCTGCGTGTCCCACGGCCAGTCGCGCTCGTGCAGCCACTGGAGCAGGGCAAGGTTCCCCGCGCCGGCGACGAGCGCGCACACGGAGGCCCTGCGAGGGCAGCCCTGGGCGGCGCACCAGGCCAGCGCCTGTCGTCGACCCTGGAGCGCGGCGGCGCGCATGGCAAACTCCCAGCCGCACGGGACCGGGCTGGCCAGTCGCAGGGCCTGCAGCCACGCCCAGTCGGCGTGAGGGGCGTGCGCGCCCGTCGCCGCCAGGGCCCTGCACGCGCCACGGAGACGGCCCACCTCGCGCGGCCCGAGGTGACTCTCGAGCTCGGACAGCTCGTCCCAGCCCAATCGCAGCAGCGTCATGCCCCGGGGCGCCGACGCGGGGCGGGGGGGTACTCCGGGGCGGCGCGCCCCGCAAACTGGCACCGCGCCCGTCTGTCGAGCCCCGCGCCCGGGGCGATGCCCCGCGCGACGTACGGGTCCCGCCCCCCGGGGGGCGTCATTCGCTCCCTCCCGCCACATGGAGGCCACCCACCGTAGGTGACGCTCTGTGGGTTCTGCGGCTTGGTCCCAATGACCAAGCAATACCGGTTGGGTAGACGATGGAGGGGTCGGTAGACGAGGAGAAGGAGGGGATGAGGAGCTGCATACGCTCCGACTGGCCGACGTGCGCTTTGCCCACCCAGCGGAGCATGACGTACTCGTGATCGAATCCACGGCGGCGGTGCACTTTGAGGCCGACGCCCGGCAGCGCTACGCGCGGGCGAGCGGCGCGAGCGCCGCGGAACTCGACGTGGAGTTCCTTGCGCGCAACGCGAACCACTCGACAACGTGGTCCGATGTGTGGGAGACGCGGCACCCCGAGGGCGACTTGAACGACGTGAACGGGCGCATCCTCAACGCGCTCGACATGCACACCCATATGTGCATCCTGGACGACTCGGCGGCGAGCACGTCCTACTTTGCGACGCCCGCCGCGCGGCAGGCCAAGATGGACGAGGTCAAAGCCGCCCTCCCGGGGCACGAGCTCGACTGGCCTAGCAAGGCCTGTCTCCGGGCCAGGCGCGCCACGGACGCCACGGTCGGCGAGGCGGTCCAGCGCGCCTGCTGCTGGGAAGGCGCCGCAAAGGACCTCGCCTGCGCCAATGCGTACGCCGAAACGGGGCGCTGCGTCTACCCCTGCCACTCCGGGGCCGGGACAGGGGGGTGCGGATACGCGCCGGACGCCGTCTACGAGCAACCGTGCGCGGGCACCATGCACAAGTGCGATGGCCTCATGAAGGCGGCGTGCACCGGGGTCAATCGTCGGTCGCGCGCATGTGAGCATTTTGCCGACTTTGTCGCGGGTGGAGCCGCGCAGCTCGACGGTGCGATGCGCGCGCACTGCAACGAGGACGTCAGCTTTCCACTGGCCTACACCGGCCTCGCGTCCAGCAGCGCCGGGTGCGTCGGACTGGGGGACGAAGCCGCGGACGCGTCGACGCGGCTCCCCCCGCCCTTGCCTGGGATTTGCGGCAAACGCGCCCTGCTCAGTGCGGTCGACCTGGAGGGGGGAGTAGCCCCCGTAACACCGGTGAACCCGCGCGACTCGCCCCACTGGTCGGGATGGGTCACCGGCATTGCGGTGCTCATGGCGGTGCTCATCGGGGTGGCGCTGCTGACTGGGCTTGTGGGTGTCCGGCTGGAGCTGGCAAGGCGACGAAGGCGGGACGGGGCAATCCAGGAGCTCATCTCTGGCGTGGGTGACAATGACACTCGGGCAGCCATGCAGATCGACGAGCTGCAAAAACAACGCACTGCCGACACGCGAACGTACAACGCGTACGCCTGACCGTGACCGGGCAGGCGCAACGCGTGGGGGGTAACGCGTCATGGAACACCACACGCGCACATCGTGGCGCTCTACGGGCGGTACACCGCCTTGCATGATGCGGTGCCGCACTCGAGTTCAGGCCACTGGCAACCTGTTCGAAGAGAGCTTGAGCCGAAAGTGCGATGACAGGTGAACCGCTCGGAGCGCGAGTGCTCAGGTTAATCCGAGGCGCGGCCTCGTGAGCTCTGACCAATATGAGGGTTTCGAAAACGGGAGACACCTTCATTATGCATGAGTATCTCTACCAAAAAAACACTTTCGTGACAGGTCGGTAGCTCTACCGAACTAAACTTTCGTGACAGGTCGTTCGGAGTTGGGCGGTCAACGCGCGCGCACGAGGAGTGCGACTGCACCAGAGGTGGCCACCAACGGTGACGCTCCATTCCCGAGAAACTGTTTGCTCGGAGAGGTGGCACGGCCGGGAGAACGTAGTTTCGGGGGTGACGCTCCCTTCCTGAGAAACTGTTTGCTCGGAGAAGTGGCCCGTCCGGCGGAACGTAAACTCGGGGGTGGTGCTCCCTCCCCGAATCCGCGTCGGCGGAAACCTCCCGTTTCAAAATTGGCCCCAGCTCAGGGCGGGAGTGCGTCGGTGGGTGCCGGGCACGCCCCCCCGCGCAGTACGCCCGCGTAGCACGCGGCGTCCGACGGCGCGGCGCCATTGTATGCGGCGAAGAGGACGCGCGGCGTGAGGAGCAGGTCAAAGGCGCGCAGGACCCCGAGGCCGATGTAGCCGTCCGTGCCCTCTACTTCGGTGGTGTTGACAAACACGGGCATCTCGGGGAAGGCGCGCCCGGCAAACTCGACGCGCGCGAGCGTCATGTCGGAACAGACGACCTCCGCGTGGATCCCCTGCTGGCGCACGTGCGTGGTGGCGAGGAGGTTAAGCCCGATCATCTTGGAGCGCGACACGCTGAGGGTGATGGACGCGCCGGTGTCGACCGTGCACCGCAGGCGCTTCCCGTTGACGCGCACGTCGCAGACAAAGGCCCCGCCGTGCAGTTCGTGCGCGATGGCGGTGGACTGCGCGCGTTGCAACAGGAACTGGTCGGGCGTCATCGCGAGCCGCATCACGCCGTGGCTCGGGCGCAGCAGGCACGGGGCGAACTGCAGCAGGTAGTCCAGTGTGAGTATATGCGGCGAGGTCATCTCGCGGTTGGTCATGAGCACATCCGCGCGCGGCATCCCCAAGCTGGCCTTGGGGTCGACATAGCTGCCCCCGGCGGCCTCGCCCCCGCCCCGGCCCGGCGCGTCGGCGCCCCGCCCGTTCCGACCGGGAGAGGCCTCCGCGCATGCGCCGGTGGGCGCGCCCAGCGCGCGCAGCTCGACGGGCGGGCACAGCAGCATGTCGGAGGCTTGCTCGGAGGTCACCCCGATGCCCATGAGCCGGAGCACGCACCCAGAGGTGTAGTCCGTGCACGCTTGCGCCTCGACGAAGGCGCGCACGCCGTCGTGCGCACACTGCGAGTCGCACTCGACCGCGGCGACGGCTCGCGCGTGCTCCTCGGCGGAGCCCCCGGTGGCGCCCGCGTGGAGCAGCCGCGCGTTGAGCACGGGCGCCCCGGCGTACCCCGTGTCGATGACAAAGATCGACTCGTAGCTGCCGATGCGGAAGGGGGCCACCAAGCACGGGTTGGCGCGGACGACGACGCGCAGCTCGACGTCGATTGCCCCCGCCCAGGGCCGGACCGCGGTGTAGCGTCGCGTGGCGATCGACGCGTAGCGCAACGCGTACGCGTACGAGGCGACCGCCCCGAGCGCCACGAGCAGGACGAGCACGAGCGCGACTGCACGCGCCGCCTCGTGACCCCTCGGCGGCGCGCCCGTCGCCATCGCGCCTTTGACATCGAACGCGCAAAAAAAATACGCGAGGCGCGCGCGGGGCATCATTCGGCGAGGGGCGGTGGCGCCTCCTCGGCCTCCTCGGACTCGTCGCCGGAGTCGGCGCAGCGCGCGGCGCCGAGCGCGGCGCCGGTGGACCCATGCGCCGAGGGTCCCGCGGCGGACGCCATTGCGTCCTTCGCCGCCGCGAGGGCGGAAGAAAGCGCCTCGCGCAGTTGCAGGTCGGTCGCCGCCCCCGCGAGGCGCGTCAGGACGGCCTGGTCGTCGATGCCGAGTTGCAGCAGGGCGGTCGCCACGTCCCCGCCGATGCCACCGGCGGCCGCCCCTGTGGCTCAGGTCAACCCTTCCTGCGCCGCACCGGCGTACCCCGGGTCGCGCCCGCTGCGGGTGGCGCGCTTACACGCGATCGCGGCGCGCAGTGCGCCGCGGGCGGCGTCCCGGTCCAGTTGCACCGGGGCAGCCATGCGCACCGCTGTTCTCCAACGTGCCCCTTTTTCGCGCGCCGGCGCCAACGCGCGGACCGTCTACGCGCGATACACACAGGTGGAGTTGCGCACCCGGTGCACAGTGCGCAGGCACCCGGCTCGCTCGACCCGGATCCGGACCCAGACGGTATCGTCGTCGAAGAGCTGGCGCGTCAACCACCGGAGCAGCCGCAGCCGACGCGCAAGGCGCTCGCCCGCGTGGGCGCCCCGGTTCCGCGGGGAGACCGGGTACCCCCTCGGCACCGTTGAGCCGCGCACGCGGACCGACGCGAGCCCCGCCCGCTCGGCATCCGTGCAAGCACGATCCGCCCACGGCGGCGGTGGCCAGTTCGGGGGCAAATGTGCAAGCGGACGGCCGAGCCGAGCCCGCCCGCTCGCCCCGTGGGATCCGCCCCGCCGCCCTGCCCCCTCCGGGCCCGGGGCCTCCGATGCGTCCGCTGCACGTGGCGCACCGGTCAGTGCCGGTGTGGCCGCCGAGGGCACCCCAGTCGATGTCGATGCCACCGCGGGTAGCACACCGGGCGGTGCCAGCGCGGCCGCGGCTGGCACCCCGGCGGCGGGCTCCCGTGGCCCGATGCACCCGCGGGCAGCGGCCTGCGCGGCGCTCGCGCAGCGCGCAATCCACAGGAAAAGCATGTCGGACGCGTGCCCCCCCCCACCGCTCCGGCGGGCTTTTATCCCTACCGCCCAAAATCGATCGACCCCGTGTAACGTGCACCCGTCCCATGGGGGGAGCCCATGCCACCCTCATCGCATACGGGTGACTCGACGGTGCGTGAAAAGTTTGTGCCGTCCACACAAACCCCCCCCGGATGACCGCCCCTGCCCACCTCGGCACATGTTCGAGCCTGAAGGCCGATCCGAGGTTCGAGGTGTGCCATTGGCACCCGGACGTGGCGA
>Ga0209491_10005997_pt1 | contig 17267 bp, 13 predicted proteins | sample BON02_FD_187213 | JGI IMG/M metagenome (GOLD analysis project Ga0209491, IMG submission 187213) | Freshwater microbial communities from Lake Bonney liftoff mats and glacier meltwater in Antarctica - BON-02 (SPAdes) (version 2) | ecosystem: Environmental > Aquatic > Freshwater > Ice > Glacier...
TTGGTTTTTCATTAGTTGGTTTTTCATTAGTTGGTTTTTCATTAGTTGGTTTTTCATTAGTTGGTTTTTCATTAGTTGGTTTTTCATTAGTTGGTTTTTCATTAATTAGTGCATCTTTATTAAATACACTATTTTCTAAAACATATGTTTGTACTTTCACTACTTTTCTAGTATTTTCAATTTCTAATTCTAAACGTTTTTCTTCTTTATTTAATTCTTTTACAATATGTTCACTAGATTTATTTTCTAAAATAATTATTTTTGCATGTTTTACATTTCCAAGATATACTGACAAACGTTTTTCTTCTTTAGTTAATTCTTCAATAATAGTTTTCATAGAATTAATAATTATTAATTTATTATTAAGTGTTTCATTATCTTCAAAAGTTTTAATTGTATCTTTAACAGTTTCCACCTTAATAATTAGTTCTTCATTAATAATTGGTTCTTTATACAAAGTTTCATTAATATCATAATTATTCATTGTATTATATTTTTTATACTGATGTGTTGTTTTTTGAATTTCCCCATATTTTTCATTAATAACATTAACATATTCAATTGTTTTATCATAAATATAAGTTAAAGATGATGTTTTAACAGTAGAAATAGTAAGACATAAATGTGCGTTATCAAGTTGATCTTTAAATGTATCAATCTTAATATTTGTAATTGTATTAGGAGCAATTTCTCTAAAGCATTGTATTAAAGCATCACTATTAATTTTCATATCTTCCTGTAAAATTTCATTATCAGAAAATATAAGTTTAATATTTACAATACGATTAATATGAGATACTGTATTAAGTTTAGCAGAATGAAATACACCAGAACCAATATTAGATAAATCAATACGTAAATTAATAGCATAAAACATACCAGTTTCTTTCTCAATTTTTTTAGTTTTAATATCAACATTTTTATATGTTTCAATTTTAGAAATTAATTTATCAACCATTTCTTCTTGAGTTAAAAACTTTTGTTCTTTTTGTATTTCTTCATTATCATAATAATTTAGTTTTTCTTCATTTATTTCAGGATTTTGTTTTATTATATTTGATTGTTCTTGAATTATTGGTTGTTGTTGATTAGAATTTGTTTTATTCTTTTTTCTAAAACTAACTAAAGTAAATTCTGACTCCATTTTTATAAATTATAAATATAGTTAAGTTAAGTTAAATATATGTAAAATTAGTTAAATATATGTAAAATTAGTTAAATATATGTAAATTTATATAATCCTATACTTTATAATAATCTTAATTATAGTTTTAAATTAACTATTTATATAAAATCAATTTTATATAGTTAAATTTATAGATATAAATTTGTGATTATGAGTATGATTATGATTGTATAAACATATATTTTGGAAAAAATATAATATAAATCATAAAAATTGATGTTTTTATTTAGTTAAAATTAAATTATAATTACGAGTTTTTGAATACAATTTTTGTTGTGTTTTCGTATTTAAGATGGCGTATTTTGTGCCTTCTCAATCTGATTGGACGTCAAACAATGAACTTTATCTTGATGAACAATTAATACAGTATGCAAAATCAAATCTAATATCAGCGGAACTGCCAAAAACGTGTATTTGGACATTGAAAAAAGATAAAAAAGGTGTACTTCTTTGTTTTGATGATACTTCCGAAAACCAATTGTATTGGGATAAATGCTTTACAAGTTTGACTATAGAAGCAAATACACGCCGGTTTGTTCCGTATAAATTTTTTACAATGAACAAACATGCCATCCCAGTTAGTTCGTGGAAATTTCTCAGAAATAATCTTGGTTTTGTTTACATTATCTTCCATGGTTTCGTAGGAAGCAAACAATTCAAACTTTATTGTGGGCAGAATATCAAAAATACCCCTGGAAATCCGTCTAAAAACACATGGGATGTCTTGAATGGGTCAGATTTGCCTCAAAATATTGAAGTTAGTTCTGATATGTTTTTACCAATTAACCTTGAAGATGCAGAGAAAAAAAAAATTGAAGCAGTTAATGCGTTAAAGACATATTTCCAAAAAGTATTCGATCCAAAAGAGAATTTGACCAGTGAAGTTGATTCCATAGAGACTATGGAGACTATTGAGACTATGGAGACTATTCTAAATAAATTAAATAATGAGGTGATAAATACAACAAATAATTTAGAAATTGTAAGTATGTACTCTCAATTAATTGGTATAAAATTTATTCTTTCTCATGGAGAAACATTTGTATTTAGTGATCCAGATTCAGATTCTGATCCAGATTCATATTCAGATCCAGATTCATTTTCAGATCCAGAGATTATCAAGAGGCAAAATTATCCTAATGTCGCATCATTCGTGATGCCACAATATAGAGAATCATCAATAGATACTTTCTAACTCATTTAATAACACAGATAATAATGAGCAATCTATCATGGTCTCACTATGTAGAATAACAGACTACTCTTTAGTTTGGTTAGTTTGTTTATCTAGACAATTAGTGTCTAGACACTATTTTTACTTTATTTTTTTACTTTATGTTTTATTTTTTTACTTTATGTTTTATTTTTTTACTTTATGTTTTATTTTTTTACTTTATGTTTTATTTTTTTACTTTATGTTTTATTTTTTTACTTTATGTTTTATGTTTTTATATTGATAGTTTTACTTTTATAAAACAAAATAAAAAAAAATATAATTAATAATATTTAATGGATTCTATAAAAAGAAACAGACACAACTTTAATTAAAAGAATTAAATAAATAATTATTTAAATAGTAAAATAAATAGGCATGAATGATCCATTAACCAGAACACACATCATGGCTTGTACTGGGCCTAATTCATTAGTCATCACAAATTGACCGTGAGGACCTTGAATAAGCTCTCCTTTATAGCCATTAACTAAACACGGAATACCTTGTGGATACACAATGTTGTTTTTCAACACACCTAGACGAGTAGCATCAGTAGGAACATCAGTAGGAACCTTATTATCAACAATACGAACAATATGAACAGGTTTATCACCATCAGGTTCATTAATAGCAGACTTTTGTTTATTAAACTTATCTATAGGTGTAAATGTAGGTGATGTAGTATCAGGTTTTTGTAGGAGTGGAAAATCATTTACACTTGTTGTAAAAAGAGGATCCACAGTTTTATACTCTTTACTATCATTTAAGAGTTTTTTAATTTGTTCAAAACTTAAACAGGTATTAGGAATGTTCAAGCTTGATTTAACATTATTCCACAGACATGTTTTTTCATCCACACCAATTGTGGCTTTCATATCAGCCATGTTATAGAAGGTTTTACCAGCACCATTCATATTAATGAAGGAGAAACTTATTTCATCCTTGTTAGTTTGATAAGGGTGAAAGCCTTCCTTTTTAAAAGCATTGATGAATAACTTTAAATCATCTCTATCTGTAAAACGAAACGTAGTAGATGCATTAGGATACGTTTCATTAGGAGTGTTTATATAAACAGTCACAGCAGTAGCTATACCGCTATTAATATAGTAACGATTTGTAATATCAAGATTATTATGCTTTTCTAAAGTTAAAGTTGAGAGTTTAGAAGACATTTTTTGCAAATCTTTCAAACGTAATATACAATAGAAAGAATATATAATTTATAACTAAGTAAATAAAAAAATCAATTTTTTTATAAAAAATTTGAAAAAGCATCAAAATAATTATTTTTTCTATTAGGCTTATCCTTAAATAAATGAGCGTGTTTATAAATTTATAAATTCAAAAGAGCTTTTAAAAGTCTTGAACTTATTTAACGGTAATTATATTTAAAGTAGCATCACTTATTAGATTAGAAATAAATTTTAAAATAATATAGTATTAAATAATAATATAAATATAATTTTATTTTTGAAATAAAATTTAAAATACATTATATTTAATTAGTAATACACTATAAAAAAATAAACTACTATCATTGATTTGATGATAAGCCCATTATAAAATAATATTTATAAATATAAAACTTAAACTAATAAAAAAATAATTTAATATAAAAAAACTTATTTAATTATTTTTTTTACTTAATATAAAATTGATATTTATAAGATTAAAAATTTAAAAGTAAAATTTAATTATATAATTAAAGTGTAGTATTAAATTATACTATAAAAATGTCTAAAACGCTGGTAGTTGTAGAGAGTCCTTCAAAATGTTCTCGTATTCAATCTTATTTAGGAGAACATTATTTAGTAACAAGTTCAATGGGTCATTTTAGAGGTTTAGACCCTAAAAAAATGTCGATTGATATTCAAAATAATTATACTCCTGAATTTATTGATATATCAGGTAAAAAAGATGTTATTTCAAATCTTAAAAAATTATATAAATCGTGTAGTGGTATTTTACTTGCGAGCGATGGTGATTTTGAAGGAGCGGCAATTGCTCATCATGTTTTTGAACTTTTAAAAGTAAAACCAGACCATAGAAAACGTATTATTTTCAATGAGATTACACAAAAAGCAATTACAGAATCAGTATCTAAACAAGCCCTAATTAATATGAATGAAGTTCACACTCAATTTGGACGTATGTGTCTTGATAAACTAATTGGATATAGTATTTCACCTTTACTTTGGAAGGAGTTTTCTAACTTTCATTTAGGTTGTGGTCGGGTAATGTCACCTATTATTAAATTAATTATTGAACGTGAAAATGACATTGCAAAATTTCAGTCATCTTCTTATTTTAAATTAAATGCTGATTTTGTTCTGGATAAGAAACATTTAACAGTATCTAAATTAAATAATAAATCTAATAAATCTAATAAATCTAATTCATTTAATCATACAAATATTATTAATACAACCTGTGATGATGAAATAAAAGATAAAACTATTATTGAAACATTATATAAAGATATTAAAGAAGATAGGGCAACATTTAATATTAAAAGTTTAACTAAAAATAATTCAACTCGTTCCCCTCCGCCACCATTTATTACAAGTAGTCTTCAACAATCAGCAAGTATTATGCTAGGTATGTCTCCAGATACAACTATGAAAGTAGCCCAAAAATTATATGAAGCGTCAGCAATTACTTATATGCGGTCTGACGCAACGGCAATTGCAGAAGATGCTATGAAATCTATTAAAACACAAATTGAAAGTAAATTTGGAGATACTTATTATAAGAAAACAATTTATAAAACTAAAAGTAGTTCAGCACAACAGGCACACGAATGTATTCGTCCTGTTGATTTTACTAAAGAAAGTGTATTAAATATGGATGGTTTAACAGCTCAACACAATCGTCTTTATCAATTAATATGGCGTAGAACACTTGCTTGTCAAATGACCCCTGCTACACTTGAAATTATAACTATTAAAATTTCTAGTGAAAGTAATAATACTAGTAAAAAGAAAGAACAACTTGTTTTTACAGGAAAACACGAAAAAGTTATTTTTGAAGGTTTTCTTAAAGCCCAAAATTATCATAAAAAAACTCAAACAAAATTAGATACTGATGAAGTTGAAAATTCATCTGGTGATGAAGAAGATGAGTCTAATTATAATGATGATAATAATAATAATAATAATGAAGATGATGAGAATGATAAAGATAATGAAAATAAAGAAGTTAAAACAGCGAATACAGAACATAATAAATATTTAGAAACAATGTATGATACATTGAAAAAAGGAGAACCTGCTTTTGTAAAAATGATGAACTGTAATGAAAAATACAGTAAGCCTAAACAAAGTCGTTATACGGAGGCATCTATTATTTCAGCAATGGAAAAATTGGGTATTGGTCGCCCTAGCACCTATAGTTCAGTCATTCGTAAAATTCAAGATAAAGAATATGTAGAAAAAAAGAATTTACCACCTAAAAAAGTAAAACTTACAACATTAAATTATACTTATCCTGATACTATTAAAATAGAAACCAAAGATGGTAAAGTTGAAGGTGATAAAAATAAATTAATACCAACTAGTTTAGGTATAATGATAAATGAATATTTAATTAAAAACTTTACAGATTTAATGGATTATAAATATACTGCTACAATTGAAAGTCTATTAGATGATATTTCTGAAGGCAAACAAGAATGGCACAAAGTAGTAGATACAGTTTATTTAAAATTAACACCTATTATTAATACGTTAATGGAAGAATTAAAAAGTCGTAAATCACTTAAATCTGCTGACCCAAAGGCTGATTCTGATTCACGGCGTTCATTAGGTTTAAATCCTGAAACTAATATTCCTATTGTTGTTATCAAATCTAAAAATGGATTTTTAATTATAGAAGAAAATCCTGATAAAAAATTAGCACGATTTTCTAGTTTTACATCTTCTTTTGACAAAATGACTCTCGATAGTGCATTAAGTTTATTAATTTATCCAAAAAATTTAGGTTGCTATAAAGAAAATGATATTATTATTAAAAAAGCTAAAAATATTTATATTTCTTATAATAATTCTAATTATAGTATTGAGAATTATATGAAAGTAAATACAAAAGTTATTATAGAAGCAGAATTTATTACATTAGAAGAAGCAAAAACTATTTTAGATTATTATGAAAAAGCAAAGATTAGTAAAGCTGAAAATGAAAAAAAAGATGTAGTTTTAAATACGGATATTATAATTAAAGTTGGGTATTACGGTCCATATATAAAATATAAAGGAGAACAAAATATACCTTTACCTAAAAAATTAAAAGATGTTTATGAAACTATTACTCTAGAACAGGCTTTAGAAGTCATTGACAAAAATAAAGATAAACCTAAAAAAGGTGGTCGTAATAAAAGTGCAATAGAAGCTAAACCTAAAGAAGCTAAAACAAAAGAAATTAAATTAAAAGAAAGTAAAACTAAAGAACTTAAAATTAAAACAAAAGCAAATCCTAAAGAAATTAAACTTAAAAAATAATCTAAATTTAAAAAGTAAAAGTAAACTAAATTATATAAACTAAAATATATTATTTATAATTAAAAAAAATTAGTTTTTTTTTAATAATAACTTTTTATTAGGTTTATCAATTAATAAACACACACGTTTATTTAAGGATAAGCCTAATATAAAACACAAACTACAGTCATTTAATATAGGATAAACCAATTATATATTTAAAATTTTTTGAATATTGATGACATCAATATTAGAATAAACTAAATATAAGAACGCCAATTCACCACCAATTATTAAAATAAAATTTATAATAAATGTATATATAATACTCATAATTGTAAGTTGTTCACTTATTTTTTTATAATGTATATAAAAATAGATTACAACTATACTAAATAAAATTGATATACTTGTAACAAGCGCAATTGTTCCAACAGTAAAATCACCTGTTTCATCAATAGAATCTGTCTTATCAGTTTCTTCTTTAAGTAATTGTATCACTTCATTAACATCTGTTTCTGAATATTCTTTTGATAATTTAATGACAGGTTTATAAAAATCAATATGTTTATTAAAAAAATAAACAATACCAGTTCTTTCGATTCCATGTATATAATATCTGAATAAAACATAAAAGTATATAGAAAATATTATATATACTATAAATATATTTATTAAAATATTAAATCTATATACTTCGGTATCCATAGCTTTTTTTTATTACTTAATAAATTAATTAGATTTTATTTTTATAAATTAACACAATTATAAATTAACACAATTATAAATTAATATAAGTATCTGTGAATGATTTAAATAATTTTTTATTAATATCTAATTTATAAGTTTGTGCAAAGACACTAAACCACAATATAGTACTTGCAAATATACATATAAAAAAAAATCCTAGTATTCCAATAATTAGTGAAGTTTTATAATCAATATCAATTTTATATGTTTTAGATATAATAATTAGAATTACTAATCCTATAACTAATACTAATTGAATTAAAGCATACATAAAATATGGTATATTTTTTTGTCTTTTTAAAAAAAGTTCTTCATCAACAACACCATATTTTAACATAGTTCTTTCTGTAGGTGTAAATATTGTATCCCGTTCAACCCAGTTAGAACCATCATAATAGTTAAAATATCTATATCTTCTTACCATCAAATTATGATATATTATACGTCCAATACGTCTAGTAAGTCTATCAATTACTGGCATTAATATTGCAAATAAAAAAACACCTTCAAATAGTGTTACTAGAATTGATGCTATTATTGAACTAAACAATGATGATAAAATATTCATTGATAATATAATTATTTATTATTATTTATTAATATTTATTATTATTTATTATTATTTATTAATATTTATTAATATTATTATTTAATATTAAATAATATTTAATAATAATATTAATAATATAATTAATATTATTAATGAAAAAAAACTAATTATTATATATATAATAAATGATAATTTATTAAATGGGATAATACTATTATTTATTTTATAATTCTTATAAATAATTAAATAATTTATTATAGATAATAATAATGTAAATATAAATATGCAAATAAATAGTATTGTAAATATATAAATAATTCCTGTTTTATTTGAATTTATTATTATAGATTCAGTAGTTTTATCTTGTACATCTAATTTTTTAGATTCTAAATTATTATTAATGGGATTTATATCATAATTATAATAAAAAAATTTATAGAGTTTAACTGGGTCAATTAATGAATAAATTGCATAAAATAATATAAATTGTGATAATACAATAAATATTAAGTTAAATATAATACTATAACCTATATTAATAAAATTAATATTATTATAACCATTTGTTATATATATTATTCCAGCTATGATTATAAATAATGATATTATCATTGTTACAAATATAATAATTATGTTAGTATCATTAACTTTACTATTTTTAGTGTTTTCTAAATTCTTAAGTTTATTAGAATAATTTATCATAAAATTAGTTATACTATCAAATATTATTTTATTTTTGTCTCTGATATTTTTTAGAGTAGGTTTATATATTTCAAATTTACTGAATATAAATTTATAGATATTATCAATAGTCATATCAATAATATAATATTTATATATTATATAAAAACAACTTGCAATGATAATAAATTTTATATATATATCAATTAATACATTTGGATTTACAAAATCAATTTGATTAATTTGTTTTATAACTTTAGAAGATGTTTCAGAAATAGTTGTTGTAACACTTGATATACTTGAAGATATATTAAAATTCATAATGGATTTATCCTCTAATAAATTAGAGTAGTTTGTGTTTTATAGTGTATTTTTAAATAAATATAATATAGTTTAAATTTTATTTAATTATTTATTATTAGGCTTATCCTTAAATAAACGGTTGTGTTTATTAAATAATAAACCTAAAAGAGCTTTTTAAAAACTTGAACTTATTGAAGGTTATTATATTTAAAGTAGATATTTATTTTTAATTATTTAATTAAATTAAATAAATAATTAATTTTAAACTATATTTTAATTTAACATTAAAATATAAACTATATACTAAAGGTTAAATTCTTTTATTAATCTATATTAATACCTCTTATATAAAGTTAATGTCTAGTCTATTACTTTGTGTCATATAAGTATCAAATAGTTTTTTAATATTACAATATCCATTCTTATCTCTATTAATACTCACTAACTTTTTATTTTCCATTTTATATGTTAGGATTGCGTGCATTTTATAAGTTTTACCTGTTATAATTATCTTATCCTCTAATAAATAATCATAGTTTATTTTTTATAGGCTTTTAAAAGCTCTTTTATGTTTATTAGTTAATAAACACATCCATTTATTTAAGGATAATACTAATAAATATATGTATTATAAATATATAATAATTTTATTTATTTAATAAATTAAATATAGTATTTATTATTTTTATTTGAATTTCATTAATATCAATATTATTTGTAATATTTGTAAATACTACAAAACTTATTGATACTATAAAGATTATAAATAATACAATAGATATAATTAGATTATATGAAACAATCATTTTAGTATTATTATTATTTGACAATTTATTATAAAATTTATTATTTATATAAATAAATGATATAATTAATATAATAAACAGTAATATAATTAAAGTATAAAATATATAAGATTTTAAGTTATTTAATTGTATTTGTTTTTGTTCTGTTTTAATAGATTCACTCATTGTTCCAACAGTATATAATTTAATTGATAATGTTTTAAATAAACTAGTTTCATTATTAAAGTCTATATTAGTTAATATATTTATAATTGGAATAAATAAATTATAATTTAAATTAATAAATTTATTTACTTGTAATAATAAGTTATTTATAATAGTTTCTAAAATATTATCAAAAATAGTTGTTAATATTGTAAAAAATATTATACCTTCAATTAATAATAATATTAAACTATATAATATACTTGAAATTATTATATTATACAAATTCATAATTTATTAGTTTTATAAGACTATATATTTATATATTTATGTACAATGATATATTATTTATAAAGATATTATTTATAAAGATATTATTTATAAAATATAAATATAAAATAAAAATATAAAATAAAAATATAAAATAAAAAAAAATATATAAAATAAATAAAAATAAAATAAAATAAATAAAAATAAAATAAAATGTTTGAAACGTTATCTGTGTTTGTAGATGACATTGCGTCTTTTGAAATACCAATACCATTAGAATTTCAAATTGCATTTATAGTAATTATTATTATTGCTTTATGTGTAGGAGCGTATTTCTTACGTGATATGTTTAATATATCTACTATGAAAGGTGGTTTTTCGTGGTTTATCTTTGTTGCAGTATTAAATTTATCAACTCTCCTTGCTATTTTTATATATTATAATACAAATGAAGGTTCATATAAAGGAAATATTGGTAAAAGAGGTAAAAAAGGCACAATAGGTAAAAAAGGCAAATCAGTAAGTTGCAATTTTTGTAAAAATAATATTTATCTTCAAAAAGTAAGACAATCAAATGTGATATGTAGATTAGATAAACAAGTAAAAGCATTTATACCTATTTTTTCAAAAGAAAACTATTTTAATAGAATTTTAGAAAAAGGCAATTCTATTGATTATGATTCATTTATAAAAAATATTATATTAGAAAATTCATCATCATCATCAAAAACATCACCAGCAATAGATAATTTTAATTCTCTAATGAATACAAACAGTATTTCCATATTATTAATTAAAGCAATTAATGAAATTAGTAAAGCATCATTAAATACGTATGGAACATTTAGAAATCCTACAGGAAAAACAGGTTATTTACCAATTGGCGATAGTATTTATGGTGGATTAGAAGATAAATTAGAATTAAATTCATTTATGATAGATGGTAATATAGTATATCCTAAAAATTATACACAATTAGTTTCTTTTAAATCTCATAATGAAAATACTGGCGATGTTGATACATATACCATATGGAGACCAGAAGGTCAAACTATAAATCAAAAAGGATTTAGAGATGAACTAGAAGAAGTTAACTATAGTGCGTTAGGCGATCTTTGTAGATTTGGCACCACACCACCAAAAGATAGTGAATCCGCAACTATAAGTATGGATTGTTTAGAAGAAATAGACCCTAATGATTTAACATTAGTCTTTGTGTATGTTGGTAATATAGATATTATTGATGAAAAAAAAATAGATTATACTGAATCCAATTCCTATTTAATAGAAAATGAACCATTAAATGATATAGAAGTATTTAGTGTTTGGAGAACACCAATGAATACATTTCTTACAAATTGTAATTCTCAAAATGAACTTACTAACAACTCACTTTTTTATAATATCATTAATAATTTAAATAGTTCTCTAAATAAATATGGTAATATAACTTCAAAAGCAAAAAAAGAACTTGGTTTTAGATTAGAACAAATACAAATACCTAAACTTATAACCGCATTAATATTATGTAAATATTTTGAAATTGAATTATTACAAGAAATTGTTTATTATTTTAATCGTTATAGAAACGTAGTTCCCGAATTTAAAACAATTAATACATCAACATCAACATTAGGCGATTTACTTAATAAAATAAATAAAACTAAAACACAATATAAAGATTTTAATGATGAATTAATTAGAAAAGCAAGTATTAGTTTAAGAAATAATAATAATAATAAAATAATAAAATATGATGAAAAGAAAGAAAAACATTTACCAAGTATGATTTTAAAAGTATATGAAAACGCACAAACTAAATTATTAACTATACCTGTTCAAATAGAAAATACAAATACATTATTAGATGTTATTAATTTAATATTTGAAAATGGTTTAGAGACAAAGGTTGCTGTTAATAGTGATGGTATCGCTCAAGGTGGTATATTTATGAATTCTATACAAGAAATGGTAGTAAGAATATGTAAAATACTTTTACCTCCAAATAAACCTGCTTATACTATAAAAGATGAATGTTTAGGCACATTTGCTCTAGATAGAGAAAGAGAAGAAGTCATTCGATTATTTACTCAAGTTAAAAATATTAATTTTAAAATAAATGAAAAAATTGTTGATGAATATGAAAAATTTGAACCTGTAATGCTAAATGTAAATCAACGTATTGAAATAATGAATACACAAATAGGACAATTATGTGGGCATATTGAAAATTATCTTGATAAAATAGCAAATAGTAATTTAGAAGAATTTACAACCACACGTGTAAAAGGATTAATAGAAATATACAATAGTATGAATGATTATTTGAATGATGTTATCTCTAAAGTATAAATAAAATAATTTTGTAATCTATTTAACTATAAATTTGTAATTGCGTTATACTCTAATAAATAAGCATGGTTTATATATTATAAGTATAGTTTATTTAGTTAATAATATAATGTATATTTTAATTTGCACTAAAAAATAAATTTACATATTTTTTAAATTAAAGATAATATCCTATTAAATTAGAATACTATTTTTCTATATTCTATTAATATATATACCATTAAAAAGTTAAATCAACACACACTACATATATTAATGTTTATAAAACTTATATGCTTTCAATCCTAATGTATTGAAATGAAATGGAGAAAGTAATTAGTATATAGTGCATTGATATAGTAGTAATTTAAATAGTATTAATTTAAATATTATTAATTTGACAGAAGGAACCCCACATATACTAAGACGCAAATCAAGAATAAAAGAACTTAACCGTTATTATATAGTATATATTTTAATGTAACATTAAAATATAGTTTGAAATTAATTATTTAATATAATTAAAAATAAATATCTACTTTAAATATAATAACCGTCAAATAAGTTCAAGGCTTTAAAAAGCTCTTTTAGGTTTATCATTTAATAAACACACACGTTTATTTAAGAATAATCCTAATAAGCCTAATAAGATAAAATAATAATAATAATAATAATAATAAAAATGACAAAAAAACAACTTTCAGAAAAGATTATAGATGATAATGTGTATACTATAAAAAAAACTACAGAACAAGTTTTTATTTTTAATGATTTTTTTACACCAATATTTGTTATTATAGCATTATCAATATTTATAGCTGGTATAGTAGGCTTACAAGTATTAGATAGATTATTTATGGGTAGTAAAAATTTAACAACCATTCGTCTATTTGGTATTAGTATAATCATTAATGTTATAATATTAGTATTTATTATTATGTCATTTAGTAAAATAAAATTTCAAAGAGGTCCACAAGGTCCAATGGGTAATAAAGGTAATAAAGGCTATACAGGAAAAGCAGGTGGCTTACAAATATGTAGTAAAGTATATGAAACAGTTCAAGAAAAGAAAGCCTTTGAACGTTCCTTAAATTATTTAGATTTAAAACCACCCCTTATTAAAGACGAGTGATAACTTAAAAATATGGATTATTTGTGACTTTAATACCACAATAAGTTATTGGATTATTTGAATAATTAACTGGTTCATAATAACCTAAAACATTTGCTTGCCTTAGTAAAAATCTAAAATTATTTATAAATTCCTGATTATGACCTTCACTTATACTAGCAACATGGGCTAATTCATGTATCATTACAAATTGTAATGTATTGTATTCATGAAATGGATGCTCTCCTTTTTTATGTCTTAAACATAAAGCCATTAATTCACCTTTATTAATTGTGTATGAACTGCCATCATCATTAGATGCTTCTTCTATTTTCATTTTTTTGATTCCTTTATATAATCTTATAACTCTTTCATCTGTAGGATAATTTTTATATAAATCATCAACAAAATTATCCATTTCTTCATGTAATTTTGCTAATAATTCTAATGCTTGACTACTTTCATTAAATTCTTCTTGAATACCATAAGTTTTATTATTTGTTTTTGCTACTCTATATTCTATAAATAATTCATAATGTTCTACTATCATAGATATAATTAATGTTACAAATAACATTAATAAAATAAATACAATCATTTTTGATACTTCATTCATTTTACTATAAATAATTTTTTTAATATAATGGGATTATCCTCTAATAAAGTTTAGTTTAATTTTTTGTTTTTTTAGTTTTTATACTTAAATTATATTGAGATAAAAATTATTATTTAGTTTATTATTTATTTATTTAATATTTAATATAAGTAATAAAAATTAAATAAAATTAATATAAATTGAAACATAAACTAAATAATTAATTACATAATTGATTACATAATAAAAATGGATTTAAATGATTTAAATAAAGAAATGTTTAATTTACAAAATGAGTTTGAAAAAACTAAACTAAATTCATCTCAACCTAATGTAAAAAACGTTGAACAAACTAAACATTTTCCTAATCAACAAGATGTTAATTTTCAAGATGTTAAAAACAATATAGATACTACTCAAATTAAAAGACCTATGAAATCAGGAGACCATCGTAATGATATTAATGAAAAGATGAATATGTTAAATACAAATTATTTTCATTCTGAAATAACAAATCCTAATTCACCTGATATGTTAAATAATCAATCTATTAAAACTTCACAAAATAGAAATCAACCTGTTATGAATTTTCAATCTTCACGTAATAATAATAACGATTATGCTAATACTATAAATAATTTACAGCCCTCACAAAGTAGAAATAATCAAGGACAGAATAATCATTTTTCTACTTATTATAATAATAATTTTGAAACATTACAATCATCATCATCACCAACATCAACAAAGAATAATCAAGGTAAATCAAATTTAAATTATAGTTCTCTAGATGATATGTTTCAAACTCAAAATCAATTTCAAAATACGAATGAACAAAATACACACGATACAGGAGTAAGTATGTTAAATGTTCGTAATATGTATAATATAAATAATACTATGAATAATTCTAATCCTAATTCTAATTCTAATTCAAATTCTAATCCTAATCCTAATCCTAATTCATCACAAACTAATATGCCGAATAAAATTAATGATACAGGTTATCATAGAAAAGAAGAAATGAAAACAGATTATCGTCAAAATATAAATACAAAACTAGATGATATGATTTTTAATAATCCAAATGCTACATCTATCAATCCAATTTTACAACAAGATAATCATTATAATGCTAATGGTAATTTTAATAGCAATGGTAATTTTAATAGCAATCGTAATTTTAATGGTAATAATTTACAAAAAGACACTCGTATGGTTATACAAGACAGCAATAAAGATTTTTATAGACAATCATCCAATGATAGAATGTCTCAATATAGTCCTTTATCTAGAGCGGCAAATATTCCCATACATATGGCAAATATGTCTGTAAATGATTTTTACTCTAATATGAACACAAATCATGAAGGTGATTTTAAAGCACAACAAAAAATTATTAATGAAGAACATAATAGACTAAATAGTAAAGAAACGTTAAATAATCGTATGAATAATTATGCTCCATTGGCAAAAACAATACAGTATGATACTAAACAAAGTAGTAGTAATGGTAGTAATGGTGGTAATGGTGGTAATGGTGGTAATGGTGGTAATGGTGGTAATGGTGGTAATGGTGGTAGTAATGGTGATGGTCGTCCTAAACAATGGAACCCTAATGATGTTAATGGCACTTTAAAAAACGTTGTTTATAATCAAATGCCAGTTTTATCTAATAATGAAAATTAACCAATTATTAGGATTTAAAAAATTGAAAATTAATATATTTAAATAGAAAATAATAATAAATAAATTATTAATAATGAATTATGAAAAAATGAATGATGAAACAATGAATAGTAATTTTGATAATTTATCATTAACTAATGATACTATAAAAGATAATATTAATGATTTTGTAAATACAATGAATTCATTATCATTAGAAACACAAGATGTAAAACACTATGAACAAACCTATTATGATTATGATACAGAACAAACTTATTTTGGAGATACAGAAGATTATAATGATATTGATATTAAAACTAATGAAGATCGTGAAACTAATGAAGATATTGAATCTAATGAAAATGATGATGATATTGAAGATTTAGAAATTAAAACAGATGAACACGATACTAGTCCATATAGATGTTTTGGAATACCAAATATTTATTGTAAAGATTTATTAGGTGATTTTGATGATGAAGATTTCATTTTTAATAGATATGACCTTCCTAATTATATAAAAAAATATATAAAACTTAATAATTCTATTGATGACTATGTTACTAATTTTTGTATTGGAAATGGAATAGTTATTAATTATGGAGATACGTATACTACACCAGAACTATTATATGCTAAAATACTTTATATTTATAATTATGTTTATTATTACTATAAAGATTTAAAACATTTAAACCCTATCGAAAGACTTTCACATTTACCAGATAATTTATTATATTTTGTAGAAAATGTAATTACTATTTTAAAAACAATGATAAATGAAGATGAACTTAATTCTAATGAATTAGTGGCAATAGAAAATATATATTTTAAAGAATTAATTTATGGATTACATATTATTATTAAAGAATTATCTAACTTATTACTACATTATCAGTATTGTAAATTATGGCATTTAGATAATACACACATCAAACTATTTTTTAAAATGGTCAATAATTTATGTGTTATTATAATTTATATGCGATTGAATGTTGTTTAAATTTTATTATTTTTTTATGGTTTTATATTTTTATATTATTGTTTCTTCTAATCTCCATAACATTTTAGTAAGTTCTGATAGTACTGGTGGTATTACTGGTGCTGGTGTTGTTGATGCTGGTGGTGCTGGTGGTGCTGGTGGTGCTGGTGGTGCTGGTGATGGTGTTTTTGCTATT
>Ga0209491_10005998_pt1 | contig 17266 bp, 14 predicted proteins | sample BON02_FD_187213 | JGI IMG/M metagenome (GOLD analysis project Ga0209491, IMG submission 187213) | Freshwater microbial communities from Lake Bonney liftoff mats and glacier meltwater in Antarctica - BON-02 (SPAdes) (version 2) | ecosystem: Environmental > Aquatic > Freshwater > Ice > Glacier...
ACGAAGAAGTGCATTAGGAACTCTTCTCCACAAAGTCATGAACTACTGAGACTACATAGTCAAGCATTTCCTTAGTCAGGCCTGGATAGACACCAAGCCAGAAAGTATTAGTCATGATTAGGTTGGTATTTTTCAGGTCTCCGACAACTCTATGCTCCACGTTTCTGTATGCGGGTTGCTTTAGTAGATTCCCCCCAAAAAGTAGTCGAGAACCGATTTTTTTCTCGTCAAGATGCTTCAAAAGCGCAGTTCGGTCGACTCCACTCTCAGGCTTGATTGTCAGACCAAAACCAAACCAGGAGGGATCTGAATTTGGCGTAGCCTCTGGCAAAATGAAATCGTCAAGGCTTTCGAATGATTTCTTGAGATATTCAAAGTTGTTTTTACGGGCTTGTACAAAAGTGTCTAGCTTCTTCATCTGTGAAAGCCCCAATGCCGCTTGCATGTCAGTGGCTTTCAGGTTGTACCCAATGTGACTGTAGATGTACTTGTGGTCGTATCCCTTAGGTAGGTCCCCTAGCTGCCATTCAAACCTCTTCTTGCAAGTGTTGTCATGTCCCGTGGCGCAATAACAATCTCTGCCCCAGTCGCGGAAGGACTCAACTTGCTTTTTTATAAGTGGGCTATTGACAAAAACAGCGCCTCCCTCGCCAGTTGTTATGTGGTGTGCCGGGTAGAAACTGACTGTGGCAGTATCCCCGAAGCTTCCTGTTCGCTTGCCGCCGTATGTGCTGCCTAGAGCGTCACAAGAATCCTCGATTAACCAAAGATTGTGCTCTTTGCAAATAGCTTTTATCGCGTCAACGTTGAACGGGTTGCCCAAGGTGTGAGCCATCATGATGGCTCGAGTTTTTGGAGATATGGCCTCCCTTACCTGATCGATTACAGCATCGTAAGTACCAAGTTCCACATCGACAAAAACCGGAATCATCCCATTTTGAATTATTGGATTTACTGTTGTTGGAAACCCCGCCGCGACAGTGATTACCTCGTCTCCCGCCTTTAGGGCGCGTTTGCCGAGCTTTGGGCTTGTGAGCCCCGCTAAAGCGACAAGATTTGCGCTCGATCCCGAATTGACAAATAGAGCATTCCTGACGCCAACGTACTTTGCAAGCGCCCTTTCAAAGTCGTCATGAAAGCGTCCAGCCGTAAGCCAGCCGTCCAGAGACGCATCCACTAGGGCCGCGATATCATGTCCATCGAGAACTTTGCCTGAGACAGGGACGGAGGATTGGCCTGGAATGAATTTGGAAATCAAAGTCCCATTGAATTGCTCGCGCGCAAGCTTAAGGATTTCTGCTCTTGACATTTATCTCCGTGGGTAGGTGAGAGTTCGATTCTACCTGACGTCAGATTCTGATTTGCACTTGCGCCTAAAAGTGCCAACAAGCTCACACGTCGGCGCGCGTGAGTCTTCTTCGCCTAAACCTTGAGGTTCATATGTGTCTAGGGACATCTGCCGGGTTAATTAAACGAAATTAGTTCAACATTGGAAACATGCGCCACGTTACATTCCCATTCGGGAGGTCTAGTAAGCTTTCATACGGGGTCGTCGGACCCAGAAGAAGGAGAGCTGTATGTTGACTCAGAAAGATTATGACGAATATCAACTCGAGGGTTTCGTAGCCGTCGAGGGGATGATCAGCACGGAAAGCGTTTCTGCGATACAGGAATCATTTGGAATACTTGTCGAGAAGTTAGGGGAGGAGTCCCAGGGTTCAAGGGGTTCGGTCAAGACTGCCCTGCAGCATTACGCTTCCATGAAAACCAGCTCGCCGAAAGTCGCAAGCGCTATTTATGACACTCTAACAACTAGCGCAGCAGTACAGGGGCTCTTCTTGGACAAGAAAATCTTAGAAGGGGTTAGCTACCTCCTTGGGATTGACCAGCAGGCTCTCTCCCACTTTTTTCGATGTCTTAGGATCGATCCAGCAGGAGAAAACCCGAACGAGCTTGACTGGCACCAGGATTTTCAGGACAGCGCAACTGCGTCCCTAGATGCTTCGGACGGACTCACGGTTTGGATTCCACTCACCCCCGTTGGCTTGGAACTGGGGTCGCTAGAACTCTGTCGTCGGAGCCAGCACGAAAGAATCGAGTCAGTCAAAGTCAAAAACCAACAGGGTCAGAACCTGTCCCAAAAAATCGAAATTGATGATTCTGAATCGGAGAAGTATGACAGAGTCATTATTGAGGCCGAGCCCGGTACCGCCGTCTTTATGAACATGAACGTCCTCCACCGTTCTCACGCTGCCCCCTCGGGTTCGAACTGGCGATTTACGGCCCTAGGCCGATACTTCGATTTTTCATCTCAGCATTTTGTACTTGGCGCCCAAAGGTTCGTACCGTCTGACATTTGATGTTATTGGATCAGTGTAAAAAACAACCCCTGGGGACCAAAACCTGGAGTCCCTTGTAAATTTTACGCTCTCTTCGAAAGTAGATTCCGATGTCCTTGGAGGGAGTCGGCAACGAAATACTATCGCTGAGCTCGTCGCCGATTTTTCCCTGCTCCCCTCAATTCCCATAAGTTCCCCAGCAAAAGCCTTCTCACGCCCTTGGGCATGAGCTTCCAACCGAGTCTCAGTATCCAGTGTGGGATACGTCGAGTGACTAGACCATACGTGCTCGCTACAGCTGCTCGAGAGTCTCGTGTGATCTCCTTGCCGCCATTGGATTCGGTAGAGGAAGGGCTTAACTCCAGACCCTCTAACTTCTCACCCTGCGGACCGCAATCGGAACCCATTAGGGCCCCATCGATTATTTTGTAGCTCAAGTCATTAGCTGAGTGCCTGGACTGAAGAAGTTCCATAGAGAATCCGCAATCGTAGCCCCTGGCCAGTGACACCGTTTCCAAATATTTAGACAAGATATGCTCCGAAACTTTTGTTCTTCCGATTCTGAGATGAACTGACTCCACGATAAAGCGCAGCAATTCGTGCCAATCCGGATGCCCTAACTCAATTGAATCGTCGACGAACCACGAGGAGGACAAAACCCTGTCAAACCCAAGCTCCAGGCCCTTTAATCTATCCGGACCCAAGATTACATGGGACTCACTATTAGGATTTTCTCGATAAAACATAGTTTGCTTAGGAATCCAAACAAGTTCACCTTCAGACCTTAAATATATGCTGATTTCCGAATCTCCAAAAGTGGAGCTCAGCCATGGCGGCTCCGCCCCTTTAAGTTTCTCCACTCTGTAGGCCGCCGCCGGTGTTGGGAAGATTTGCGTCCTGAGCGTCGACGCCGCAAACCATAGCCTAGAGCCCTGGCCACGATAGAACCAAGACGCACGAGGTGGACTGCCGAGTTTTTCACCCGAATCTGAAATGCTGCCCATTTCAGTTGAGGCCGCGAAAACTTTTGAATCCGTAGGCAGGGAATTTATGGCTCCCTGAAATGTACTTACATGATCGGACGAATAACGATCGTCTTGATGAAAATCAATTACCCATTGGCTTTGAATCAGGTCCAAGTTCGAAAAAATAGAGCCCATACCACCAATGTTGAAGGGGTTTCTAGAGGCAGCGCGCCTTGAAGGATCAAGTCTTACCCAATCGATCACAGTCCCCCAAGTTCCGTCGTCGGAATGGTTATCTACAACCATGGTAAAGAAGTCCTTGCTCTTCTGACCCTCTAGGTCATCGAGGATTTGAGAAATGTGCACCTTTCCGTTGAACGTTCTTAGCATTGCGCAGAACTTGAAGTTCTTTGAATTTTCGGGTGACGAGACAATTTCCCTCTTCCTCACCGCACTCTTTGATGGCATAGGCCAAATCTTACACGGCGATGGGTTTCGCTACCGAGGTCGTCCTCGTAATGTGCGGCAGAATTATGACTACTCGGGTCGATAAGTTTTGAGCCTTATTATTCGCAATTCTGATGTAACTTTGTACATTTTCGGCCCCAATGTGGCGATTTGGGCTCACTAAGCCGCTGACCACATGTTCGTCTATCAGGCGTCCTTCCCACACTAACAAAAAGGAGCTTTTGGGAAGTGGGGATGGCACTCAAGAACACATGCGCACTACTAGAATAGGAAAGAGTTTGAGATGCGGAGGTGGAGCTTGAAGGTAGTAATACTGGCAGGTGGTCTTGGAACCCGCATGAGGGAGGAAACTGAGTTCAGGCCCAAGCCCATGGTGGAGGTTGGTGGTAAGCCGGTGTTGTGGCACATTATGAAAATATTTGCTACGCAAGGGGCAACAGACTTTGTAATACTCACCGGATACAAGGGGGAAATGATTAAGCGCTTTTTCTACGACTACTCGATGCTAAATCTCGACTTCAAAGTTACCCTTGGGGACGCCGCTTCAATAGAATATTACGGAGCTCCGGAAGAAGACGGCTGGACGGTCACAGTTGTAGACACTGGCCAGCTCTCCCTAACTGGACAGAGGATCCTTGGGGCGCAAAAATACTTGAATGGTGAGCCTTTTTTCCTCACCTACGGTGACGGAGTCGCAAATGTCAACCTGGCCGAACTCAAGAAAAGTCATGCAAGTTCGGGCGCAACGCTCACAGTGACCACCGCTCGCCCTCAAAGCAGGTTCGGAGTAATCGCTATGAAAAACGAGAGCTTAGTAGATCATTTTGTGGAAAAGCCCGCAGGCAAGGAGCTCATCAACATTGGATACATGATGGCAAGTCCCCAAATCTTCGACTTTCTCGAACCCGACGGATCTTTGGAAGACGGTCCGTTAGCAAGAATGGCCCAAGAGGGTGTGCTCGGGGCTCATTTTCACCAGGGGTTTTGGCAGCCGATGGACACAATCAGAGAAGCGCAATCCCTTAATAAGCTTTGGGATGCTGGAGACCCTCCCTGGCTACGGGTGCCAGGATAATGCCAAAAGTTTCGGCAATAACACATAGATATCTTGGCCAGCCGATGTTTAAGATTATCGATGAGGCTCGGAGAATGGAGATGAAAGGGGTCGACGTTGTCCATCTTGAAATAGGTGACCCCGATTTTAATACGCCGGAATTTATAAGAGAAGCGGCCATTCAGTCCATTCGGGCGAATCAGACTCATTACGTGAGCAGTTGGGGCACTCCTGAGCTTAGGCTCGCTGTGCAAGAAGCCACCAAGGCTTCTCGAGGATTCGAACCTGGTCTCGAACAGATCTTGATAACGCCCGGAGCGAACATTGCGATTTTTTATGCCATCGCCACAACCACAGGTCCGGGAGAAGAAGTTCTTTTCCCTGACCCTGGATTTCCCTCTTACGTTTCCACCATTGCTTCGACGGGAGTGAAGGGAACTCCTTATCCTCTTTTCTCCAAGAACAGGTTCGAACTTAGAGCCGAGGACATTGAACCCCTCATCTCCGAAAAAACGAAACTCTTGATCGTTAATAACCCTCAAAACCCAACTGGTGCGGTCACGTCCGAGCATCACCTTAGGGAGATTTACGAGCTGGCAGCGGAGCACGATCTGTGGATCTATTCCGATGAGATTTACGCGCGGATGAATTACGGAGAAACACAGCACTTTTCGCTTGCATCGATTGATCATTCGAAGGACCGCGTAATTTTGAGCAATGGTTTCAGCAAGTCCTTCGCCATGACCGGCTGGAGGCTTGGGGCGGTAATTGCTCCTCCGAAGCTCACAGAACGCATGATGTTACTTCTTCAAACAACCTCGAGTTGCGTACCACCATTTATTCAAAGTGCGGGCATTGCTGCTCTCAATGGAGACCAGGCCGAGATAAATGGAATGATGCTTAGCTATAGGGCTCGTCGCCAAATGCTGGTAGATGGCCTAAATGGAATTGAGGGCATTCGCTGTCATGACCCAGGTGGTGCCTTCTACGCCTTCCCTGATATTTCCTCTTTTGGACTTAGCAGCGACGAATTTGCTAGCCGCCTGCTCAGCGAATCGGGTGTCGCGGTTGTATCCGGGACCAACTTCGGCTCACAGGGAGAAGGCTTCATCAGGCTAGCCTACGCAACCTCGGAGAGCAGGATTCTCGAAGGAATCAGAAGAATCGAGGAGTTTTGCCAACGAATCGTTTAGAACGAGTTGCCGACATAGTAGCAAGGTACATGGTCGAGGATCTTGAGCTGGATACTGTATTTGCGGTCACAGGGGCAGGCATAATGCACCTGACCGACGGTTTGGCAAGAGAAAATAGATTGAAGGTAATCTTCCCTCATCACGAGCAGACCTCGTCCATGGCCGTAGATGCTTATTCAAGGTACTCGGGAAAAGTTGGGGTCTCTTTCTACTCAACAGGGCCGGCGGCAACAAACGCAATTACAGGGTTAGCGGGCTGCTGGCAAGACTCCGTGGCCACAATTTTTATCTCCGGGCAAGTTAAACGTTCGGAGTCCACGGAGTTCAGGGGAATGACCTCCGTTAGGCAATTTGGAGTGCAGGAATTAAATATTTTGCCAATCGTCAAATCAATAACAAAGCACGCATCTCAAGTGCAGAATCCAGAATTGATCCTCTACGAGCTCGACAGAGCTAAATTTGCAGCCTCGAGTGGCCGCCCGGGGCCAGTCTGGCTTGAAATACCAATGGATGTGCAATCGAGCCTTGTGGAAACCTCAAAGCTGACAAGATTTTCTCCGCCTGCCGTTCATCACGATGCGCACTTAAGTGTGGTCGCTCTCCAGAAGCTCATCAGTGAATCGCGGAGACCCGTGGTAGTCGCCGGTCAGGGAGTGCGGCTCTCAGGGTCGCGGGAAGATTTCCTGTCATGGGCTGAGCGTGCTGGCCTACCTTTTGTGACACCCTATTTGGGCGTCGATGTCTCCCCCAAAAGTCACCCAAATTACATAGGCGTAACCGGAGTAAAGGGTGACAGAGCCGCCAACTGGGCCATGCAATCAAGCGACCTGATCATTGCCATGGGAACAAGTATGCATGTTTCCGTGACCGGATACGATTACCAAAACTTTGCCCCCGACGCGAAAAAAGTCATTGTGAATATCGACGCTTTGGCAGGTGCACAAGGGAATGTCAACTACGACCTGAGGGTCATTGCGGATATTCATCATGTCATCAAGGACTTAGAAACCCTCGAAGCCAGATTGCCGGAACCCCACAAAGCTTGGGCCGAGAGACTTAAAAGCGTATCTTTGAGTTACCCGGTAATTGAGAGCGATTATGATGCCTCCGTAGGGTCGAACATCTATGAAGTCGTCGGGATGGTTAACGATCTTCTTGAGCCTAACGACTGTGTGATATCTGACGCCGGCTCCGCATTTTACTGTGTTTCGCAGGCACTAGCTCTAAACGATAGCTCGCAAAGGTACATCACCTCCGGCGCAATGGCAACCATGGGCTTCTCTCTCCCAGCCGCAATCGGTGCCGCCGTCGCTGGAGCCCACCGTGTAATCGCCTACACGGGCGACGGGTCTCTGCAGCAAACGCTTCAAGAAATTTCCCTCATGGCTCTCCATCGGCTAAACATCAAATTACTGGTATTGAATAATGACGGCTACCTGTCTATAAGGGCATCGCAGAAAAACTATTTCGATGGTCGCCTTTTTGGAACAGATGAGAAGACTGGTGTCCTTTTCCCAGATCTGGCGAAAATCGCGGACGCTTACGGAGTCGACTACTACAAAATTGACAAACCAAGCGATTTTTCCGAAGGGGCAAGACTATTGTCGGAGAATGGGCCCCTGTTGATGGAGATTAAATGCCCTCCCAATCAGCCAATAATTCCAACGGTGGGCTCGAAATTATCATTGGAAGGTGTGCTTAGCTCATCCGGAATAGGGCAGATGAATCCTGCGATGTCCGACTTTGAGCACGACAAGGTAATGCGGTTTTTGAAAGGCGACTAGCCTCTAATGCGAATTTCGCAATTAAACCTCGTTAGCTCGGCCTGGCTGGCTGTTGTAAACCTGAAGCTGGGTCTAGTAGCACATTGGGTTCCCCGTGTAGGATCAGTAATACTCTCTCTCCTCCTTAGTTCGTCTAGCAGACTTTCTATGGGCCAGCACCTGGAAATTTCGACAAAACCCAGTGTTACACTTAAGGTTGACTTGTTTTTTCACAGAGCTGTATGGCCCGATTAGAGAGATTATCATGAACTTTCAGCTTCAGCGCCGAGCATTTTTGGCCTCAAAAGACTTTAATAATCGAAAATTAAATTCAAATAGAGACCTACTAAACGCTTCTATGGATGTCCGAGACGTCGCTGGATCACAGATTGCCTCACTGGTTCCAATTTGTCGCTTCAATATGGGTAACCAAGAAGTGAGTTCAAAGTTGACTATCTGGCGGAATGAGCACCAAGACACTTTTCCATCCAGATTTCTAGCAACTGACGAGGCAACGCGGACATGGATTGAGAGTCATCTGGTCGAAAACCCAAATCGCATGGTTTTCCTAGTGCTTGATATGGAGATGAGGATCGTCGCTCATATAGGGGCGGCCATTGATGATGAGGCCTCCGGATTTGAGCTCGACAGTGTCATGAAGGGCTCTAAGGACCTTCCCCCCGAATTTATGATGAATGTAGCCTCAGCGTTCCACTCTTTTTTGAACAAAGAGTTCATGATTGAGGAGTTACGACTCAAAGTTTTGTCCTCCAACACGCGTGCGGTCAAATTCTATCAAAAGTTGGGATATCTAGAATCCGCAAGGACAGCTCTCCGATGGAATGGTGACCACGGGACTTCCAGCCTCATTGAGAGCCAACAAGCTCCGCCCCACGACTCCTACGTCGCAATGCGCAAGGATCTAACGAGGCTAGAAGATGTTCCCCAGATGATATTAACTGCTGGTCCCTCAGTCGGAGCAAACGAGATTGTGTACGCTGCAGAAGCCGCTAAATTCGGATGGAATGATAGGCATTCGGACTATCTGAACGAGTTTGAAGGAGCGTTTCGAGAGATAACGGGGGCCAGGTTTGCCATGGCGACGAGCAGCTGCACTGCTGCGTTGCACTTAGCCTACTCCTCACTTGGCATCGGCCCCGGAGATGAAGTCATAGTGCCCGAGTTGACATGGGTCGCAACCGCATCGGCGGTTCGTTATACTGGCGCTACACCAGTATTTGCAGATGTAGACCCACAAACTTGGACCATCAGTACTTCCTCCGCTCGGCGCCTAATTACCAAAAAAACCAAGGCCATCGCCCCTGTGCACTTGTATGGATATTCCGCGGATATGACCTCCGTTATGGAGCTCGCAGCGGAGTACAATCTGAAAGTAATAGAGGATGCCGCGCCCTCAATTGGAACCAGCTTCGGCGACCAGCACGTTGGAACTTTTGGTGATGTAGGTTGCTTTAGCTTTCAGGGAGCCAAGTTGCTTGTTACAGGAGAGGGTGGGATGGTGGTCACCGAAGACCCGGACATCGCCAAGAAGCTAAGAAAGCTTCAAGAACACGGACGCAAACCTGAGACCTTCTGGATAGAAGAGCTGGGATACAAGTACAAAATGTCCAATTTGCAGGCTGCATTCGGATTGGGACAACTTGAGCGGATGGAAGTTCAGGTAGCCAAAAAAGAGCAAATCAACTTGTGGTACCGTGACCTGCTTTCTCAGGTCGACGGAATTCATTTTCAAGAGGCTTTTGAGTATTCAAAATCAATCCACTGGATGTCATCCATCAGATTTGATGCTGAACTGGGAATAGAAATACCAGAATTCAGAGCTTACCTCAAGGAGAACGGTGTAGACACCCGTCCCGTATTTCCCTCTATTAGTCAGTATCCAATGTGGCCAGTCAAGCAGGACCCTCAGCCAATTTCCTCACTGATTGCTCGCACCGCAGTCAATCTCCCCTCTGGTGTAGGCCTTTCCAGAGGCTCAGTTGAAAAGGTTTCAAGCACAATCAAGTCGTTCATGGAACTGAAGAGGAGCTAGGTCATCCAGCAATCGCCAGAAGAGCTAGGGAAGAAGGTACTGGTTGTTTGCATGCTCGATAGCCCGCACTCTTACAGATGGTTGCGTCAGTTCTTGGGTCAAAGAGTGGAGTTTGTACTTTTTCCGAGTTCCCCTCACAGGAAGGTTCATCCTGAGCTGAAGGAATTGCTAGCCAACAACAATCTGGCAGTTTTTCGGCTGTCTACGATCACCCGGTACCTTGCGCTCCCTCTTTGGGTAATAGATAAGCTGACAAACAATTTATTCCGAGGCTCGATGATGAGGACATCCATACGGCGTTTCCAGCCAGACATCGTTCATGCTCTCGAGCTGCAGAACGCGGGTTACCTTAGTCTTACGGCGCTATCTAAGATGAAGCCGAAAGGCCTCAAGCTAATAGTGACCAATTGGGGCAGTGACATATTTTGGTTTCAACAATTCCCGGGACACGAGAAGAAGCTACGAAAGCTCTTACAGCTGGCCGACGCCTATTCTGCCGAATGTTTGAGAGATGTCGCCCTTGCAAGAAACCTGGGTTTCACCGGTCAAGTAATGCCGGTCATACCAAACGCAGGTGGCTTCTCTGAAGCTGACTTCGAGATTCCACGACTTTCCCCCACTGAACGCAAGACAATCGCCCTCAAGGGCTATCACGGCTGGGTGGGTAGGGCCAAAGTATCGCTCGAGGCAGTCAAAGAAATGTCCAAAGAACTGCAGGGCTACAAGATCATTGTTTATTCGGCCAACAAGTCCGTATTGAAGCTAGCGAAGCAGGTCTCCAAGCAAACAGGACTCGAGATCACAGCATTCGGTAAAGGAGCCATGAGCCACAAGCAGGTTCTTGAGATGTTTGCGAAATCAAAAATATATGTTGGCCTATCTGAGAGCGACGGAATCAGCACCTCTATGTTAGAAGCCATGGCAATGGGGGCTATCCCGGTTCAAACCTCAACGGCTTGTTGCGACGAGTGGTTTGGTGACAGCGGAGTTGCCGTGCACGAGATCACGGTTCCAGCAGTCAAGAATGCCATCAGAGAAGGCCTTAAGTTGGCCGACGATCCTGCCAACGCTGAGAAAAATTTAGAAACCATCAACAGCAGAGCCAGTGCAGAGATGGTCAAGAAAATCGCACTCACGTTCTACGACTAGATCAAAGCATTTCATGGTCCTCACGAAATGAGGTGGGGTGGTGTTTGGCAAGCCACTGCCTTCGGCCACCCGCTTCCCGATGAGCTCAAAGCTAATGGCAGGGATTGTGGCCAACCGAAATCGCACAAGTATCGCGCGACACTAGCGCCTGGCGTTAGCCGAGTCGATAGCCCATCCCACGAACTCTGTGGATCAGGTCATTGCAAAGCTTTTTTCTCAGGTAGCTGATGTAGACATCGACTACATTGCTTGCTGGATCATGGCCTAAGCCCCAAACCCTTGAGAGTAGCTGCTCTCTAGAAATAACTTGCCCCGGGTGAAGAAGAAAAAACTCCAGCATCGTGAACTCTCTTGCCGTGAGGTCATGCTCAACGCCTGCGGCCGTCACCCTACGAGTTAGTAGATCTAGCGACACCTCGCCGTAAACGTGTATTGATTCAGCCTGTGCTTCATTGGGAGATCTAATGCGGCGCTTGGGGCTTGTTCAGACAGCGAGACAGCCGCCGCTGGATTACTTGCGACCGTTGCTTAGGTTGGCAAAGCAGCTTGGTTAGCTGCAGTGTTGGAAGTGAACGCTGTTACTTCAAGGTTTTGACTAAGTGCCACTGAACCCGGAAGGGCATTGGTTGAGCTAACTGTGGCTGGCTGGGTCGTTGTCACAGCTGCAGTCGCAGGAGAAATACCGAAGGCGCTGTTTACGGTGTCGCCAATGAATGCTCCGAAGCTTGGCACCGCGATTGAAAGAGCGATGGCCAGCGAACCAAAGGCAATCGCCGCAGATCCGAACTTGGAAAAGAATCCAAATTTGCGGTTATTAAATTCGTTTGGTGTCTGTGATTGATTCGAGTTACTTGATTCATTTAGTGGCTTGGGCACTTGAAACTCCTTTTGTTAATTCAGAGTCCGCCACAGCAAGATGAAAATTCAATTAGGCCCATGTTAGAAAGCTCCCGTTTGTTGAGAGAGGGCGTTTGTAGAAAAGTAACGCTTCGTAACAAAGAAATGATTTCCCAAAAACCATGTTGTAGTTTTTGTTACCAAGCAATAACCATCGGCGAGCGCCGATGCTGTGCGACAACTACCTAAGGAAATCATGTCATTCACCGATGAGCTTCTGGAGAACAACAAGGCATATGCTGCTTCGTTCTCTGGACCCCTTCCCCTGCCACCCGCAAAGAACATTGCGGTCTTGGCCTGCATGGATGCACGAATCAATGTTTACGGCGCGCTGGGCCTTGAAGAAGGTCAGTCACACGTTATTCGTAATGCCGGAGGCGTTGTGACAGCCGATGAGATCAGGTCCTTGGCCATTAGCCAGCGACTACTTGGCACCAAAGAGATAATTCTTATCCACCACACCGACTGCGGCATGCTCACTTTCACTGACGATGAGTTCAAAGAAGGTATCCGCAAAGAAACTGGCTTGAAGCCCGAATGGGCAGCGGAGTCTTTTAACGACCTCGCAAGCGATGTCCTACAGAGCATTTCGAGGATAAAGGCTTCGCCCTTCATCCCTCACACCGATGCTGTCAGAGGTTTCATCTTCGATGTTGCCTCTGGACTACTGGAAGAAGTGAAGTAGCAAAAGCCAAAGAGAACTGAAAGCTATAAAAACCCGGTCCTAGAAGTCTCTAGGGCCGGGTTTTTTCAACCTGTTACTAATTGGTATCCCGATATATCTAAACGAGAACCGCACTGAACCAAAACCACAAAGACACAAAGACACAAAGGCAGGCCAGCAGGGTCGATGTGAAGACCGTCCTGCCTCGCTAGTTTCAGTTCTGGATGGTTTTTAACTATTACTTTTGTTTTGTGAAAAAGGTTTCCGCCTAGAACACCAATACTGGCTTGAGCGTGGTTCCGGCTTCACTGTCGGAAAAAGCAGTGTTAATGTCTGCAAAATCGTACTTCTTCACCAACTTGTCGAATGGGAACAGCCCTGCTTGGTAGAGCGAGATCAACTTGGGGATGAAGGTTTGTGGAACAGAGTCACCCTGCATAACCATGCTGATGTTAATTCCAGTCAACAGCAAGTCTCCGATGTCAAAAGGTGACTCCGTGCCGGAGGCTGTTGCACCCACCATTGCACCGTGGCCAAGAACTGCAAGGGACTTTGTCATTTGGGCAAAAGCACTTGCGTTATCGGTGGCGTCAAGGGCGTAGTTTGCGCCGCCACCTGTTATTTCTCGAACCCGCTCCACCGCGTCTTGTTCTTTGCTGTTAATAGTGTGTGTGGCTCCAAGTTCTTTGGCTTTTTCTAACCTGCTGTCCACAATGTCAACGGCGATGATGGTCGTGCAATTTGCAAGCACCGATGCCAACAAGCCGGACATGCCGACAGAGCCGGTTCCAAAGATAACGATGCTGCTACCGGCTTCTGGCTTCAGCACGTTTAGAACTGCCCCAGCGCCAGTTTGAACACCACAACCCAGTGGACCCATCATTTCTAGCGGAAGATCCTTCGAAATCTTTACAACACTGCGCTCATAGGCGTTAGTTACCGTTGCAAAAGAAGACTGGCCAAAAAAGTGTGAGGAGACAGCTGAGCCGTCTTGGTCATGAAACGCGGTTGATCCATCTGGGCGTCCGCCTCCCATGACAAGAGCGCCAAAATCGACGCAGTAAGCCGGGTGTCCTTGGACACAGGAAGAACAAGCTCCGCAACTTGGAAAGCTCAACACGACGTGGTCTCCAACTTCAACGCTGGTGACATCCTCGCCTATCGCTTCTACAATTCCTGCACCTTCGTGCCCCAAAACAAAAGGAAGTGGGGCAGGGTAGGACTGATTTAGCACCATGGCGTCGGTGTGACAGATGCCGGTAGCCACAAGTTTCACTCGGACTTCATCGGATCGGGTTTCATCAAGAGTCAGTTCGCGCATTACTAGTGGCTCACCCTTAGAGGTGGCTACAGCTGCAAGTGTCTTCATCGGTATCTCTCCTCTGGCCCGCAACCAGATGCCACGATGACCTCGTAACCACACTAACTTTCTTGTTTGAGCTAAGCAATGGTTAGGAGCGGACTATGCGGCTCTTCACAGAACGGGGTTATTGCCTTCAAAAAAACACAAAACCCACAGGCTCAACCTCCGGAGAGAAGCTGGCCTCGATTGCTGTGAGGCTGCTCTTGGTTGATAAAACTAAGCGCAAAGATTTCATACTTTGCGCAGTCGAAATAAGCATGGCCTTCGCTCCAGCTACTGAAATGGCAGTGAACTGGCTAGGAAAACTATGCTTGAAGCTAGAACAGCTTAGATACGACTCTCAGACGCAAGCGATCGGAGATCAAAGTGAGCAAAGGGTCCACCCCTGAATCTGCGCCAAAGGCGCCGGAGCAGCCCAAGGCAACAATTTCGCTAGCGCCTTGGGTGTTTTGGCCGGCTGCTGGTCTAGTTATTGCAATCACCGCGTTCTCGATGATCGCTCCGAAAATTGCGAATACCGTGTTCTCGACTTTGCAGTCGAGTGTCATAAGCTCCTTCAGCTGGTACTACGTGCTGATCACGGCATTCTTTGTAGCGTTTGCGCTATGGCTGGGGTTTAGCCGCTTCGGTGATATCAAACTCGGCAAAGACGATGACAAACCCGAGTTCTCAATGATCTCGTGGATATCCTTTCTTTTTGCCGCGGGTATGGGCATCGGCCTGGTGTTCTACGGTGTCGCCGAACCGCTCAGCCACTTTGCAAACCCTAAACCGGGTGTTACCGGCACTGAGATTGAGCTAGCCCAGCAAGCGATGAGCCAAACCTTTTTGCACTGGGGCGTTCACGCTTGGGCCATCTACGTCGTTGTTGGTCTCGCGCTGGCTTACGCAATCCACCGTCGTGGTCGACCAATCTCTATCCGCTGGACCCTTGAGCCACTACTTGGCAAGCGCATCCGTGGCGGCTGGGGTAACGTCATCGACGTCATCGCTCTTGTCGGTACCGTTTTCGGGGTTGCCACATCGCTCGGTCTCGGTGTGCTACAAATTTCGGCCGGACTTGAAAAAGCCGGTGTTGCCGAGGCGAACCTCACCACTCAAATTGTGGTCATCGTCGTGGTAATTGGGTTTACCATCCTGTCTTTGGTTTCAGGCATTGGCCGCGGCATGAAATGGCTCTCAACCACCAACCTTCTTCTCGCGGCAGTGCTGTTGGTGTTTCTGTTGATTGTTGGTCCGACAGCGTTTCTGTTCCGTGAGTTTGTGCAATCGATGGGCAACTACCTACAAAACTTTCTTGGGCTCAGCTTCACCGTGAGCGCCTACGCGGGCGAAGCCGGCGAGCAGTGGCAAGCAAGCTGGACTACTTTTTATTGGGGTTGGTGGATGTCTTGGGCACCGTTTGTTGGTGTCTTCATTGCACGCGTGTCCAAGGGCCGCACCGTGCGCGAGTTTGTCGCAGGCGTGATGCTTGTTCCGACCGTGCTTACCTTTTTGTGGTTCAGCGTGCTGGGTGGAAACGCTATCTACCGCGAGCTTTACGGCCAGGGCGGTTTGATTAATGCCGACGGATCGGTGAGTGCTGATTCGGCTCTGTTTGATCTAATCGCTTCGCTTCCGGCGGGCACCGCCCTCACCTTCGGTGTGATTTTGTTGATTGGCATCTTCTTTGTCACCTCCGCTGATTCAGGAGCGCTAGTTATGTCGATGATCGCAACCGGCGGCTCGACAGAACCGCCCAAGCGCATCCGCATCTTCTTTGCGCTGCTGGCATCGTTCTTAGCAATCGCGCTGCTAATAACAGGCGGGCTGCAAACCTTGCAAACCGCGGCGATTCTTTCTGCCCTGCCATTTAGCATCGTGATGCTGATGATCTGTGCTGCCACGGTCACGGCCTTCAGCCGGGAACGTCGCGCCTATGACAGGGCGCAACGTGCCCAATTTGTCGACCACATTGGTGATTTTTATGGGCTCGAGGTGGAAGAACCCTTGCTTCGCGAGCCCTCAAAACCACTTCGTGCAGCTCTTGAACGCCTGCGAAAAAGGGCAGTGAAGACCGGTGACGGAATCTCGCAGCGCACATTAGACGCGATTATTGACGACGAGAAGGTAGCGTCGCCCGACAGTCTTGCCCAAGCTGACGCAATCGTCGAAGACGAGGTGGAGACGGTTCAGGCAGCCCAAGCCGAGAAAAAGACCAAAGGCAAACCAGAAAACTCCAAAGACTAGATCTCGCTGGGCTCTAAGTTGCTGCGCTCTGACCTCCCCCAGGTTTCGGAGGTTGTCGAGTTATACCCGCGCTGGCAGTAAGCGATCCTTGGCCGCTAGACACTCCAAGGCAAATAAGGGTGGCAACCGAAGTCAGCACTGGTTTGTGGTCAGCAGCCAGAACCCCAAGCCCTGCCAAGAGCACCTATTGCGGCCCCCGAGCTAAAGCAGTCTCTAGAAAGCTTCTTCGCCGTAATCCAAACTCAACTTCATTTGCCCATCATTGATGCGGGTAATTCTCACACCTTGATACTCGACAGAATCGTTGATTATTGGTTTTTTGTTGTCAGTTGATTTGCGGCTTTTTATTAGATTTCAAGCTCACTCGATATTCCAATTCTGAGAAGCGAATTTGCTCAAAAATCAACTAAGCGACCCCGAACGAACCTAGGCCCTACCTAGTAGTAATCAGCTCTCTTCTCAAGAAGCTGCCATTCAGATAAAGATCAACAAAGATGTCATAGCCAGCACCAGTAAACCTGACAAATCGTGAGTAGTCGAAGCTCTTGTACTTAGTAATTGGGTCTTGCACCAACCACTTGCCAGCAACTCTCGCAGAGAGTTTCTGGCCCGAAAGGTCCTTGGTGTAGAGGGCCAGGAACCCCTTAAAGGTTCCAACCGTTACCTTGCCGGTAACGGTGATTGGGATGTTCAAGATAATTTGTCTGCCAGCTGAATCTGTGGTTATCAACTGCATAGTGTGTTCACCCGGCAAAATGCTTGCTGGCAGCAGCATCTCGCTTGCAAAGGAGCCGTCGGTCAGAGTCTCGACCTCGCCAACATAGGTTGGCTCTGAGAACACCCAAACCGAAACCTTGGCCTTTGGTCTTAGCCCTGTCCCTGAAACAACCGCTTTGGAAGCTAGTTGGAAATCAAGGCTTAGCTTCTCAGGAATTGGACTTGTCTTACCCGCTGAAGTTTTAGCTTTCACTTCCACTTCCCAGTCACCGCCTGATGCAACAAGTTTTTCCTTCGGGGCGTCGGCAATGATCTTTATCTCTTGGTTTGAACCCTCGACCTTACCCTCCGGCTTACTCACCCGAGCAGTTGGAACAACTGGCTTCACGGTTGGCACTTTGGCCGAAGCCTG
>Ga0209491_10006001_pt1 | contig 17251 bp, 17 predicted proteins | sample BON02_FD_187213 | JGI IMG/M metagenome (GOLD analysis project Ga0209491, IMG submission 187213) | Freshwater microbial communities from Lake Bonney liftoff mats and glacier meltwater in Antarctica - BON-02 (SPAdes) (version 2) | ecosystem: Environmental > Aquatic > Freshwater > Ice > Glacier...
GCGAGCGCAAAGCCTCAGGGGTGCAGCCTATCTTGGAAGCCACCGACTGTATGGCTGCCCAACGGGATGAATGGTCATGCTCGCCGGTTAACACCAACCGAACTGCACGTTCGCGTACTTCTTTTGAATATCCGGGTCGTCTGTTCATTAGCCAATCCTCTCAAGAAAATTAGCCTCCGGCAAATCCGGGGCGATTCATAGCGATGGCCGCGATCACACTGGCGACAGACAATGACCTGGGCGTGGCAGCGACAACACTGGTAGAGGCGGCTGGATGATTGCATCGACCCAAAGGTCGATGAGGGCTGGATTTATTCCCATTATGTGCAACACTTAACGGGTCGTGCACCTGCACGGTTTTTGGGGTATGGCGCCAGCGTTGACCGTCAAATCTGTGGTGGCGCCATACCGTTCTAATCGACACCTATTCTTATAGTCCCTACGGTTGATTCTTGCCTGTTAACGGGTCGTTCCGGAATGTGGCTGAGCCGCAATTCGATCCTATCAGCTCAAATAGGCCGAGATCCGCCTATTTCAATATTCGGCAAATAGCTGCGCTTTTACACTGGTGTTTACATGGCGTAGATGGCACCGAATTTGATGCACCACAAGCGAATCGCTTCCCGGCTGACAGTGATTCCTCGCTCGGTTAAAAGATCTTCGATATCGCGGTGACTCAGGTTGAATCGATAGTACAGCCAGACGGCGTAACTGATGATGTCCTGCGGGAACCTGTGACGTTTATGATATTCATATCCCGATTCTAGCAGGCCTAGCCAGTTAACTTGGCAATACCATGTAATTGGCTAGAGCATCAATATCGCCGACTATCTCCGCCGACCGGACTATAGTGTAATCCATTGACTCAGGCGTGCTCGTGCTTCCTCCGATGTATACTGCTTGCCGTCAGCAATCGCTCGCTGACCGCGCTTTATCTTATCCAAGACGTACAGGTGATACTGAATATCTTCCAGAGTGCTGTCGTCCGGTAGCTGATGTAGCAGGCGTTCTACATCTTGTTTCGCCGTGTGCATGACCACCTTCCTCTTAGCTTGTAATTCGGCCAACATAGCAAGTTCCCCTTCGTCCAGCAGCCCATCAATTTCGGACAGCAAAGGGCGGGCTGACATAGGTGCTATCCTGACACGCAGGGGGTTCGACCACGGTTCGGAGTGCAGTTTCGAAAACCCCTTAGCAATTTTCAACTTACTCCCACCGATCCCGCAAACCGAGCCAAAAAAAGTTCGGCATACGCTCGGGTTCAGGCACTCATCGCACCACCGCGTGAAAAATCCGTTACACTTCTTCAAGTTACCACAGAGGTTCGGCGCTCTCACAGGTCCTCATAATCGGCAGGTCGAAGGTTCGAGTCCTTCTGGGCCCACCATTTTTTATATAAATCATAACGTTATGCATAGAGTGAGCATCCGACTATGCCGAGGGGATGGGTGACATCTCGCCGCCGGGGAGTAGGATGGTTGACATTGATCCGGGTTTTGCATTGATACTAGACCGCGTTTACTAAGGAAATCCTATGTGCAATCAGACGTGTATCGACTTTGGCTTCAACTATCTCAGTAAGGACGACATACACGGTAAAAAGGTTATCGAGGTTGGCTCTTATAACGTTAATGGGTCACTAAGAGCGGGTATCACCGCACTAGGTCCACAAAGTTATCTGGGCGTTGATATTTTTGAAGGGCCAGGTGTTGATGAGATCTGTCCGGTCGATGATCTCGTCACACGGTATGGCAGAGAAAGCTTTGATGTCGTTATCAACACCGAAATGATGGAGCATGTTCAGGACTGGCGCAGGGCCATATCCAACCTGAAGAATATAATGACACCGGGCGGTGTGATGATATTGACCACGAGATCCAAAGGGTGTGGTTACCATGGTTATCCTTATGACTTCTGGCGATATGAAGTTGAGGACATGAAAGTCATATTTTCTGACCTCTCGATAGAGATCATCGAAGAAGATCCGTCATCTCCAGGCGTGCTGATCAAAGCGTACAAGACACCGACGTTTTCCGAGAACGCACTGGATGAATACGACCTGTACTCGATTATACGAGAGAAGCGCTGCAGGAATGCCAGTGAGCTCGATGTCAATTTCTTCAAAGCAAAGAGAACGCTACGCAAGAAAATCATCAAGCCCATCAAGGCCATGGGCAAGAAAATACTAGGAAAAGAGAACGTTACCAAGCAGTAGCCCGACCCGCTAGGCAGACGCAATAGGGTATCCGACTATGCCGGCAGAGTCGACAGGGTCAGGTCTTAAGTCGACAGGGTTAGGCCTTACATTTCACTCTGCTCCCTCGGCACAATGTGAAATGTAAGGCCTGACCCCTTAAGCCCCTGTGACCCCATAAGCCCCTGTGAAATGTAAGGCCTGACCCCATAAGCCCCATGACCCCATAAGCCCCTGTGACCCCATAAGCCCCTGACCCCATAAGCCCACTGAATTCCGCCGCCCTGACTCACGACTTCCGGCCAACATCCGAGTCCCTCAGGGCACATCGCGGCAAATCCCAGACCCGGCTCCTAGGAAACTGGAATTCAGGGAGTCTGAAAATCTGCTCCCCCAGTTCACCACTTCAAGCAACGCCCGGCCCGCACCCGAGTCTTCCACCTGCACTCCAGAGCGGTCACATCGCGACGAATTCCGAGCTGGGCATGGGTGACCTCATGGGGCGAACCGGTGGTATGCATAGGGTGCTGGGGAAGTCTCTCCCAACAACCAGATTCGCTCCAGAGCGTCAGATCAATTGGACGTTGACGGCGTCAACCCAAGTCTTGAATACCTCTACTGTTTTAGCGTACCGACGTTTTAACTCGAACACACTGCAAATATAGTCAACAGGATCATGAGGTTGCCGCTCGATCGCTTCACGCGCTAACCCGAGTGCTTCTGGAAACGCGATCTCACTCCAAACTCGTTCATAGCCAAAAGGACTCAAGCCTCGCCACGGCAGAACATCCACAACACCATCGGGTGATAACCAATAGGCAGGCTCGTGACCTTCTCGTCGATGAATCCCCGCCCATGGGTCAACGAGAGCCATTAGGTAGGAGACCTGCTTCGGCGAAGTACGCCGAAGACCATGCCCCTGAGCAACCTCAAACGCCAGAGCCCGCTGCGTAATACAAGGCCGTTCAGCGAGAATTACTTTGACCATATCCACAAGCTCAAGCTTGTGTCTTTCATCGAAATAAGCGCTGGCAAGAAACTCGGCACCGTCGACAAGAGAGTCAGCCTCCTGGTCAGAATCCGTTTCTATCAACCGCTCGGCTACAGGACTGTCAAGATCGACAATGATCATGTCTTCTGGCTGCTCTTCCGGTTCGTCCAGAAGTCGTACCCGGTCTTCAGCCAATATGGCGTTCAGCCTGTCGTGAATCGTCTCTATAGCCGCCTCTGGGTCTCTAAAGTAATCCGTTGACCACAACCGAACGAGCCGCCAGCCCAGATTCTCGAGAATGGCCTGTCGCGTGCGATCTCGATCCCGCGCACTGGGCGAGCCATGATAAGTCGCACCATCACATTCCACGCCGGCCAGATAAAGGCCGGGGCTATCCGGGTGAACAATGCCCAAATCGACGCGGAACTTGGAAACACCAATCTGAGTTTGTACCTGCCAGCCCAGCGCCCGTAGAGACCACGCAACGGCTTGCTCGAAGTCGCTGTCAAACTGATCGACGCCATACGCCGCAGTGCTCTGTTCCGCAAGGGCGATAGGACCCTTCTCCGCGAATTCCAAATAGTGTTTCAGGTGTTCAACCGCTGTAGCAGACGTTCTGGAAAGGTCAATCATACTGGAGTCGAAACTTGCGAATACCAACACCTCAGTGGTCGCTCGCGTAATCGCGACGTTCAAACGACGCTCTCCACCTGACTTATTCAGCGGACCAAAATTCATCGACATTGTTTTGCCATCAGGCTCGGTCGGCCCATACCCCAAACTGAACATAATCACATCGCGCTCATCACCCTGGACAGACTCGAGGTTCTTAACGAACACAGAATCATATTCATCAGTCGCCTGGAAATAGGGCTCAATAGCGGGGTATCGCCGCCGAGCATCATCTAACAGATCCTCCACTGTGCGCTGCTGGTCGCTGTTTAGCGTTACGATACCCAATGATTGCTTACTGTAGCGAGAGTGGCTGAGTCGCCGGACAACCTCTTCGACCACGGCCTTCGCTTCAATCGGGTTATTTCTTCCCTTACCTTTGGCATAAACACCGCGTACTCGATGGAGCGTGACGGCAGACTCCTTGGTATCCGAGGCTGGGTAAGTCACGAGAGAGTTCTCGTAGTATTTTGAATTCGAAAAGGCAATCAGTGACTCGTGCTTGGATCGGTAGTGCCCCATCAACCGGCGGTGGGGCAAGCCAGCTGCGAGTGCTTGATCGAGAATAGACTCAAGATCCTCTTCGTCAGGATCATCCGCGTCCACGGTGGCATTGAAGAAGTTCGTGGGAGGCATCTGCTTCGGGTCGCCCACGACAATGACATTCTTACCACGGGCGATTGCCCCGACAGAGTCCCAGGTAGTCATCTGAGACGCCTCATCAAAAATAACGACGTCAAACGCGTTGAAGTCAGATGGCAGAAACTGGGCGACCGACAGAGGCGACATCATCATGCATGGACAGAGCTCTAGAAGCCGCTTTCCCATTTCTTCGAACAAGACGCGAATGGGTTTGTGTCGCGTCTTTTTCTGAAGTTCTCTTGACAGTAAATTGACGTCCTTAGAGTTTTCTTCACTTTTAATGTCCCGAGTGGATTGGGATAGTAACGCTGAGACGTACTCTGCTGTTGCGTCAGCCACCTTAGCGTCGAGCTGACGGAACTCTTGGAGTCGAGTGTTGTGTTCACTGGCTTTAAAACTTCGTAGCGGTTCCCGATCATCAATTAGCCGGGGTGCTAACCAGGCACAAAACGCTGTGTAGGCTTGGCTTTCTGAATCGCCAGTCAGTATGGTGCCCGCTTCAAGGGCCTCACAAATGGGACCGATCCGAATTGCATCGCATTCACGCTTAGCAGCTACCCACTCAACCCACGGCTTGAGTTTTCGCTCATGCTCAATGACCGTTGAGAGACTATTCTGATAGTCAATGATCGGCCTCTCTGTAGAAATCTCAACCCCGGTCCTTGCGACCTCAGTGACAGACTGACCCAGCTCTTGCTTCACCGAATCAAATTTTTGCTTACTGCACTGCACTTGGGACGCTTCGAGGAAATCCCGGCCATCTATGAGTTTAGCTCTAATTGCGGTGAGCAATTCAATCGGCTCGTTGACGAGCCCAATGGCCTGCTTTACCAATGTGTGTATACGCACACCATCAACCTGCTTGGTTCGCAGATTCTCGCCTTCACTGTCCCAGCCCGTCCAAATATCATCGGCCGTAAACTCTTGAGACAAACGGCCAACTTCTGCCACAACGCCTTTTGCTTCTTTAAGTGCATAGAGGATATCGAGCTCACTAAACTTTTGATATCCCTTTAATTTGGCGAGTTTATTCAACTTCCCTTTGATGAATAGCTTCTTCCACCAACTCTGCTGCGCTTCTTCAAACAGGTCGATCCATTCATCGACTGGCGTTTCAGCTAATAGCGGCGCAGAGGCACCGTGGGCGATCTTCTTGAGGCGCTCATCAAGCTCCGACTTACCCTCTGCTAACTGACTCAGCCGCTCGAGACGCTTTGTCACATCCGGGCCGAGGGCAAAGCCAATGTGCTGGTCTTGCGCTATATCAATTAGCTCTGACAGCGCGTTGAGTCGATCTACCTGAGACAGAGTCGGCGAGTCAATCTTGATATTGAAATGAGCCGCAAACTCCGATACCACGGGTGACGTTGTTTGTGCCGTTCTGATAAAGACTTTAGCGTGTTCGATGAGAGCCGCTTGCCAGGAGTATGACCATGAGGTCGCGGTTATCGGGTGAAATGCGCTGGCCTCCAACGTCGACACGTCACCATAGGCGAGGCCCGCTTTCTTGGCAGTGTCTTTGAGCTTCTCTAAACCCGATACGCCTTCGATAGAACTGTTAGATAGATGCATCCCCCAATCCAGATTGACCTTTTGATTCTTCTCATATCCTGCGACCCGCGCAATGGCAGCTCGCGGGGAGACGCCGAACGTTGAGGGCTCGTGCAACGCCTTGACGAAAACATTCAGTTCGTCACGCCTAGCTCGAAGCCTATTTGCCTCCTGAATCCACTCAGCAGAAGTTTTCTCCTCATGGGTCTCAGTCGTTCGGCGCAGCTGATCCAATACAGCCTTTTTATTGGCTTTGTTGGAATGCAGCTCCAGTACATGATGGTCAAGGTGAATTTTCTCTAGTCGGCGATAAACAACCTGCAACGCTGCGATTTTTTCCGCCACGAAAAGGACTTTTCGCCCCTGAGCCAGATTGTTCACAATCATATTAGCGATTGTTTCGGACTTACCTGTCCCGGGCGGCCCTTCCAGAACAAAATTCTGCGGTCTTGACCCTGCCTCAACGGCCACCATTTGTGAGCTATCGCAATTCAAGGGAATGTATATCTGCGCCGGGTCGACTTTTGCATCCAACTCACTGCGTAGTAAGAATGACGCCTCTTGCTCGTAAGCCTCTCGTGGATGATCAACCAGGTGCGCGACAAAGGGGTTTTCCTTGAGATCCTTTATGCGATTCCTAAGATCTTTCCACATGAGGTACTTGGCGAAGGAAAACGACGCAACCACACACTCTTCGAGTACTTCGAAACCCGGCTGCTCGGCAACAGCTTCCCTAACGTCCTGCCAAACTCTTGACACGTCGATTCCTGACTCATCCTCTGGAAGCTGATCCCGGAGATGCGACAAGTCGATAGCGTGCTTTGTAAACAAGAATTCGATAAGCGTTAGGTTGAACAGTGGATCTTCATCTTGGAGTTGAAGCATCTTAACCGTCGCCTTGGCACTTTTTCGGGTGAGCTGGACCGGGACCAAGATGAGCGGTGCTTTGTAGGACTTTGCATCTCTGGTGTCTTCTTTCCACGACAACATGCCCAATGCCAGAAACAGTGTATTTGCACCGCCCTCTTCCAAATCGTTCTTTGCCTTCCTGAGAAGATTTATTAGTGTATTTTCGACTTTCTTCTTCGACATATTAGCAACGAGAATATTCTTGTCCAATTGCCGCAAAGCGTATTCAACATGCAGGTCGTCACCCGTTCCTAACCGGAAGGCGTCGGCACTGCGTTCTCGATCGTTGATCGGACTAACCTCAGCGGACTCAAAAGAGAACTTGGCACTGTCGGCAAGCTGGTCTTCCAGTCGTCCAATATCGGGGCAAAATATTCTCACCCCCGCAGCACTGTCCCTGAATGACAGCAGAGCGTTTCGTTTGGTGAGATCAAGTAATTTTCGCTGCCATGTGTCTATTCGGGTTTCAGGGGTTTCCTTAATAACACGCTCTTCCGACCGAACGGGTGGTAACACCGGTACCGGTAGCAGTGTTATTTTTCCCTCGTCTTCTGCCTGGGCTTCTTGTTTTCGATCCTCAACAGTTGCCAGTGGCTTGATTTTTCGAGCGCGAGCCTGAGCAATGTCAATCGCGTATACAAAGTCGGTTTCATTTTCCTCGGCAAGCAATGAGCGCGCATGATCACACGCTTGCAGAAAGGTCGGCGCATTGGAATTAGTGACCATCGTCGACTCGAAAAGGATTAGGTCCCGGGCGTCGACTCGCTTTCTCAACTCCATCGGATCGTCGTTTGTTAGCAAAGGAAACATGTTATCGATGAGCCAAACCCCGACGAATGCATGATCTTTAGTTAGCGCGATAACAGTATTGAGGCCCATTAGCTCCAAGCAACTTGCAAACAGTAGAGATAGGTCCAGACAGGCTCCCATCTTGCTGGTACTGATATCTGATGCTAGGCGAATGAGCTGGCCTTGATGAGCGAAGCTAGGCGGCGGAGACACATAGGCGATTTTCTGGTTGGCGACAACCGACCATAAAGCCGCAGCCATGAGGTATGGTTTCTCTCTAGAGTAAGATTGATATCCGTCCGCAATGCGTCCGTGGCCATTCTCTTCAAGTACCTCAGTGACTTGCTTAACAAGGGACTCCACATAAACCCCGTTAGGCTTGACAAAGGCAGCCAACAGCTCGGGTTGACGTGCTTCACCACCCCAGAAGTTGGCAGGAAGAACGTCCAGGGTTTCCGAATGAGTCAACAGCGGCACATCAGGATATTCGGACTCAACTACAGTAAAAGTGAACTTGAGCCGCGTCTCGTCGGAGAGACTGAATAGATAATCGTGCGAAAACTGAAGTGACCTATCTTGGAGACTGATGTACTCCCCTAAGCCAAGCTGAGCGATCTCCCACCTTTCAGTCAGCAGAACTCCACGTTCGCACTCCAGCTTTACAGTTAGTTTCCTGATAGTAGTATTTTGCTCACCCTCTGCAGCTTCCAGATAGCTGACTCGGACGTTTGCGAATAGGCGGTAAGAGTTTTGCTGGGCAGCCAGCGAGTAGACGGGTAACTCTTTATAGAAAATTCGAAAACTACCCATAGTCTATGTTCCTTTTGACGAGCCTAGTGATCTGTGGCAGTGGACCGACTGTAATGCAGTGTCTAGCAAACTCGGGAAGATTCAGCTTCCTGATCTGCTTCGATTAGCCTAAGTGGTATGCGCTTGATTGGTAAGTACACCCTCCGCCAATCTCATGACCAATCCCGCTATATTCTAGATTTGAATCATTTGGCATCACTTCCCAATTGCCCAGTTACCGATTCGTGCGGGAGCAGTGTAGCGCCAGCTCACCCAATCAGAGCCACTGTGCGTCCGTACACGGCGCCTTTTCACTCCGGTGTCATTCCCCCTGGAGGAACGATCGCCCTCCGTGTGCCATCCTGTCCGGACTTATTCGTTCCATTCATCCCAAATTAGTTATTATTTCAAGCTACCCAAAAATCTATTACCTAATTGCTTTGCAGAGAGATCGTTGGAATATTACTCCCTGACACCACGATCTTAAAGGCCAAAATATTCCCAGCACTGTTAAGCGTAATAGTTGTACTCCCAATACCACCAGTTCCGTCATTGATTTCTACTGACGTAATAAAATTGATATTTCCATTCCCGGCATCCTCAACTCTCCAGCTCGATTCAGATGAACTGTTATCAGAACACGTTTCTGTCGGCGCGAAACCAAAATCGCCAATTTTTACAACATCGGGTAGCTGGTATGGAAAAGCTGGCGTACAGATTGTGCCATCTTGTTCTCTGCGACCTAAAATGAAACCACTCATATCAATGTAGGATGCGCCTCCTGACGCCGCCGTATTGCCGTCAAAATTAAGGCTGATTATTGATTCTTGTGGCGTAACCAATACTCCATCGAGCATAACTTGTGCACGATTCGCTATCGATAGTGACCCTGTCCATTGCCCACCTTCTGAATCAGTCCCAGTTAGCTGAGTCGAATAAACAGTCCCTGGAGCTGTAGATTTAATCGTGGATAGACTGAATTCTTGATCGGGATCTGTCGGTATTGGAGCGGACGCATCATTCCCACCGCCGCCACCTCCACAACCAGTGAAGGCTAATAATATACCAAGCACTAATAGGCCTTTTATCGTCAGACTTTTTTTCATGAGGATTCCTTCTCTCAAAGTTAACTCGATTAAGCGCGCAATAGACACGCCATCTTGGCAAACACAAACACACGCTATTCCATTAACTGCCAGTAAAGCTTTGGTGATATCGAATCTAATTATCTGGGGGTGAAGCACCCCCCGGCCTGGGGATTTGCCTACCTATGAACGGTAGAAAATGTCTTAACCCAACGTAGAACAGATATTGATTCCTGTCACCACTAGACATCCATACACGTCGCCTTTTCAACCTAGTGTCTCTCCCCCTAGAGGCACCCCCGCCATTCCTGTGCCATCATCAACAAACTACAGAGGATTTCCTATATGTTCAAATCAATAATATGCACGGTGTTACTCACCCTGCCCCTCCTGGCGATAGCGCAATCGCCTGTCCCTCAAATCAATGGAAGCTGCCCTACCGGTACCATGAAAAGCGGGGACTACTGCATCCCACGATTACTCCCCGGAGGTGGCCAGAATAGCTACATCGTCAAAAGCGGTAATAGCTGTCCTCGGGGCTACCTTAACGCCAGTGATGGCTACTGCATGAAGGGTGCTGGTGCTGCACCAGAGTCCATCCCAAGGTCACCGGGCAAAGATTGCCCCTACCAGTGGTATAAGTCCGGAGACTATTGCTGGAAGGGAGCTGGGGCTGACTAAGCTGAGCTTTTGCCGCTGACACCAGCCTCAGCCGAGCACCCCCAATAATAATACTATTCCAGTAATTCTCCCCGGGGTTAACTGAACGCCCTGCCTCTGCCGCTCACCCTGTTCTTTGCCAAAATCAACACTCGCCCACCACCCGTTCGACTTCACCGATTCAATCCAGACCCAATCTCCCGATATGACCAGTTCAGCCTATGGATTTGGCCTGCGGGAAACTCGGTATCTTATATAGAAAGCACCATCCATACCCTCAACTCGCTGCCGGGCCTAGCCCTGCGGCTTTCCTTTGCTGTACCTGTATGAAACCCAAGGAGTACCGAAAATGGCTAAAGCAAAACCAGTAAGCATTGAACCCTCTGTACGTGTCATCAAGAAAGCCAAGTGCCCAACCCTGAGCAGCAAGAGCGAGCTCTATTATTGCTTAGGCGTGGATGCCGATGATCAGCTCATGATGAAGATCTACTCCAACTCTGGAGGCGGCTTCTTCAGTGATGAATGGGTATCGGTCTCAAAGATCCTGGAAGCACTGGAGTCGTGCGATCCTGACAAGCCGATCACGTCTATCGCACTTAATGGGCTGTTCAAGGGCCGCTCTGTTAATACGCCCGCGTTCCTGACAGCAGCATTGAAAGCAGAGGGTGTCTTGGCAGCGATTGACGATAAGCAACGCAGTCACGAACTGGGCGACGTCGAGGGCTTCCTAAAACAGGCTAAGGCATTACAGGCCGGAAAACCTGCTCCCAAGGCGAAGGCACCGGCGAAAGCCAAGGCAACACCAGCGAAACCCAAGGCCAAACCTGCACCAAAGAGCAAGAAAAAGCCCGCTTAAGCTCCAGCACCGTAACCCGTTCTCCGACCGAGTCTTAGTCGGCGGGTCACTTTGTTAACGCCTCTGTAACTCCACGAAATCCTTAGCTTTTTCTAATGGGTCTAGCGGCCTACGCCGTAAACCGACCCTATACCGACCCAAACACCCATAACTAAAACCGTTGTTCTTCAACGCCTTAGCAAAAACCTGCTGTTTCAACCCACGGCCCATCCCGGGCTGTTTCTTTCATTTATAGGAGTACCGATATGCACCTCGAAGACTACTTGCTTGACGCACTGGACATGGTATCTGCGTGGGAAATTCCCGAAGAGGAGTTCGCCCAAGCAGTTAATGACCAAGCCCGGCTAATGTGCGGCATGAACCTGGAGCCCTCCGGCGAATTGCCGCACTTCTCACCTTACGCATCCCTGCGTTTCTAACCCCTCACTCTAGAACCCAATAGGAGTACCACCCATGAAGACACCCTCACTGAGGGCGGTCGGCGCTCGCCTGGAGGAAGCCACTGCGCTTCTTCCGGGAGAACCCGCTGATAACGCCGAGGCCTTTGATCGCTACGAGTCTGTGGCGATCGCTATCCTCGATTCCGAGCACACCGACTTCCCACCGGCCGTGCTACAGGAGTACCTCCAGACGCTGATGTACAAACGGCAGCTGGAGCTCGGCCTAATCCACTTCCCCGATCCGCAAGAAGCTTGACCTCTTCGGCGGTACCCCTCACGGGGTGCTGCCAGCTTTTCTCTCACACACATTTTTTTTTCGTCGGAGATTGATCATGAGTAATTCTACTGAAATCGTAACCCGCAGACTGATCCCGGAAGAGCAGCGCTGTGCCCATGTCGAGAAGCTCTTCGGCGCTCACTTCCCGCTACAACTGGAGCCAGTGATCTATGGCATTACCGGTCGCATGGCAGAGTCATACCGTGGCGGGTACTGGAATTTCTATACGCTTGATAGTGGAGGCTTCTATATGGCCCCTGACGATGACCGCGTGTTCCAGGTTAGCTGCGATAATTATTGGACAGGCGAATTGTCTGCTGATGCACTAGGTATAGTGTCCTGCCTTTATAGTTATAGCCATATGTCGTTTTCAAAGGACGCGGTGTTCGGCAGGCTTATGGCTGATCATTACCATCTGTTGAGGGCATACATGTTTGAGCACCCGGAAGTCGCGGCGATACTGAGGGCCATCGACTGATCCAGCCAGGAAGTTTGCAGAATCTGCCTCCCCACCCCCACCCTCGGCGTGCCCGGCGCATGGCAAGGGGGGGGGTGGGGGCGCGCATTTTCGAAACTTCTCCAATCGGCAGCGGGTCATTTTGCATAGATAGACAATTTCGGTATGCTCTTTCGATTATGAATAAGCGAGAGAAGCCATGAGTGACACAAATCAATCATCTATTACTGTCGAGGAAGCTGTTGCCAAAATAATTGGCTTTGCCTATTTGCCAGATGGTATGAGTTTAATCGAATCCATACAGTACATGATCGATGCGTCATCAAGTGACCTAACTCGATCGACAGAAAACAATACAAACAATGTAAATGCTGACGAGATTCGTAAGTATACGGAAGAGCACTCTGACTGGAGCGAAAAATTTACTCAGGCGCAAAATCTGTTGAATGAAATCGAAGAATCTATCGACAAAGACAGCATTCTAAGAAAACTTTACTCTGATACAGCACGTAACCGGCTGACAAAACAGAGCGTCTATAAGTGGGCCAAGAAACACCACAATGTCAGTATTAAAACTTGGGACCCTAACTATGGTACGCCTGACGCCGAGCTTACAGATGACGAGCTTCGGGGTAAGCGACTGGTCATGAGCATCGCTTTACTAGTTGATGAGCTTCTATCTAAGAAATGGCCGGGATGGAAGTCCGAAGATGTAGCGCCCGCATCAAATAGTGCGCTCCGCTACTTCAAGAAAGGAAAGCCAAATTTCTCAGCAATAGCTTTAGATATCGGAGGGAATTTACGTTCGAAAGAAACGAAGGAAACGGAGGAAACGAAAAAAACCAAACCTAACCCGGAACGCTCAATATCTGACCAATTGAAGAAATCAATTCAGTCACTTCATGCCAACCATTCTTCAAAGGAATTCTTTTTTACCAAAAGGGAACAAAATGGGGGGTATAGGGCATTAGTTGCTCTGTATCGACTACTGGAAAAGGACAAATCACTACCTAATAATAATAAGGTAATCAATAATAGAGAAATGGAGATGGCAGTAACACGCTTTGCCAAGTTACTGTCTGCCGCTGACACAACCGGGACGGAAGCGCTAATAGCCTGCATTTTTCATAGTCTCCGTCTTGCCCGTGAAAAGTCCTGGTAACTTGTACCCTCCATAGACAATAGCCGCGCAAACTTTCCAAAAAACGCTCGAACTCTGCACGAATCGCTCTTCCTTTCTGCTCCAATACTCCTGTTCCACAACCAACAGGAGAGAGCAGTGTCATCATCACCAACAGCGCCCAATGGGCATAAACCCGTTACAAAAGAAGTAAGCAGTATTGATCCAAGCACACTAAAAGTACCAACCACCGAAGCTAAGCCCGAAGATGCCAGAAATGAAGTGGCATCAGATCCGAAGCCCATGCAGTTAAAAAGCGAGACCAAAGACCTAGTAACGAATGGCCTGGATAGACCGGGGGATTCCGTCACTGTCCCCTCATATTTGGCTAACCCATTACCCATACCGACTGATCAGTTTCCGCATGTGGATGTGTCCTCCAACAGGGTACTAACCACAATTGAAAACCTGGCGTTCATGATTGTCTTTTATGGCATAACGGTGCGTTACAACGTCATCAGCAAACGGGTTGAGATCATCATACCGGGGCTCAAGGGAAGCCCAGACAATATCGACAATGCGTCAAACGCGATAATAATGAGTTTGGCAACGCTGAACCATATCGGCTCCGGTAACATCCAGTACTATCTAGTGGCAATCGCCAATGAAAATAGCTACAACCCGATTCGAGAGTGGATAACATCGAAGCCATGGGACGGAACAGACCGCATAGTCGCTCTAACTGAAACGCTGGAAATCGCCGAGGACTATTCCATCCACCTCAGGGACGCCTTAGTCCGTCGCTGGCTCCTGAGTGCCGGTGCCGCAGTACTCCAGCCAGGGTTCCACTCAAGGGGCGTCCTAACCCTGCAGGGCCCACAGTCCATCGGCAAAACGGCCTGGGTCTGTGCACTTCTGCCTCCAGGGTTATTGCGTGACAGTTACATCAAGCTTGATCATCACCTAGACCCAGGCAACAAAGATTCTCTGTTGGTCGCCGTAAGTCATTGGTTAGTAGAAATAGGTGAGCTTGATTCCTCGTTCAAGAAGGACATAGCTCGACTGAAAGGGTTCATTACAGCCACCAGCGATAAAGTCCGGGTGCCTTATGCAAGGCGAGCGTCCGAATACCCCCGGCGCACCGTATTCGTAGCGACGGTCAACACAGATCAGTTTCTGGTGGATGAAACCGGCAATACCCGCTGGTGGACCGTTGCCGTCAAGTCGATTAACTACCAGCACACTATCGATATGCAACAGCTTTGGGCGCAAGTGGCGCATTTGCTTGAGCATGACAAAGAGCAGTGGTGGCTCGACGAGCACGAAGAGCCGCTTCTCAATTCTTACAACCGTCAGTTTATGCGGTCATCGGTCGTAGCTGACCTGCTTGACTCCAACCTTGACTGGGACGAACACAAAAATAGCTATAAGCCCAAATCGGCCACCGATGTGCTCAAAATGATTGGGATTGACCGGCCCACAAATCAGCAGGCACGTGATTGTGGCGCAGAGCTTCGAACTCGCCTCGGTCCACCCAAGAAATCCCAAGGCAAAACCCGGTGGCACGTTCCACCTGCACTGCGGATCAGCTCCAATGAAGACTGGTAGTGTTAGAGGCCGGGCCGAGCCTTACCGCGTGTACGTATGCCCTCCAGCGGCCTGCGTACGGGCGCCACTGGGTGGGGGGGTGGTGGGGCAAAATCGCGAGATTTCGCCGGGCGGCGACCCGGCTCACTGGCCCCGGGGCGGCACAAGCTTTCCCGGGGCGGCCACCCCACCCCCACCAGTCGTCTTGCCGTGGCGGGCACGACGACCGGATCACGGCTTCAGCGCTTGAACAACAGGAAGCCTATATCGATGAACACATGTCTCCCTATCGAATATAGGCAAAACGTACTGAGTTACATCACTACAGATCCACGTCCCCGTGAGGTAAAGCGAAACATTATTGCGCGTCTTTCTGCCCCAACTTTCCAAAACGCGTCTGAACTTTCAACTCTGCTCCCCTACGTTCTGGTCTACTAGATACAGCCAGCCATAGGAAGCTGGCGGAGAAGTTGTTACGACACAAATGGCCATCAAAAACTTATGCAAGTCGAAAATTCGCTGCGGAATTTGAAGTCATTTTTTTTAAAACATGTCTGGAGATTACATAGATGTTGAAACCAAACGTAAGAGTACGAATAGAAAAAAACCGCCTGAAATACTTCGAGCACTATTCAGATGGACCGGATCGGGGAAATTCTTTTGAACTATTGAATGGCCGGAAAGTGGATGAGTTCTTCTACTCTGCAATCATCCAGGATGTGCAAGTCATCCTTGATGGCATGGAAAGCGACACGTATTACACCACCAAAGATATGTGCAGCGAAAATCTCTGGCTATCGCTGTCACCGTGGAATAGGAAAGTTGCAGGAATGTGTGTGGCCGATGCGGTATTGCGCGGATCGCTGTCCGTCTAATTAGAAATATTATCAGGCCACGGGCCTTTGTTTAAGCATCAGATAATTGGCTTGAGTTTAGGATCGACATCCAGCACAACGGGCCTCAACAGGCCTAGAGAAAAAGCGAGCTCCCCGCGACATAAGGAAAAGGTTATGTCGAGTCGCAGGGAGCTCAACATACATTGCTTAGCTCACATGAGATTAACGTGAAATCGAAATATTCAATCAGGAGAGACAAATGGAACATGGCGTTGAATCCCTTTATCAAAACGGACGGCCTTCAAAAGCCAATGCGCGTCATAAAAGCGCCGGGCAATTTGAGGCCCTATTTCTTAAAGCATAATTGGAGATTAAGTAAATGTTGAATCCTAAAGTTATCGTCGAGATTAAAGAGAATCAAATTAAGTACATAGGTCACGAACAAGGGCATGGCGAGCTGCTCACATTGCGTTACGGCTACAAAATGGATAGCGCATTTTATGAATATTTTGTATCGCTCGCAGAGGGTTGTCAAAAAGAAAAGATGAAGCCCGCGTCTTGGTACTCGGTCGAAGAGATGTGCGGAGATGTCATTTGGACATCTCTTCATAAATGGAATCGAAATGCGGCGGGCATATGTATCGCCGACGCAGTCTGGCGGAAACGACTGCACCTATACAAGCGCCGTCAGCACACTAAATCATATCAGACAAACCTTTATCGGCTGCTGTCCGCCGAGGAGCAACTAGACAAGGAGAGAAAGTAAATGCCAGCAAAAATATTAGGAGACAATTTCATCAAGTCGGGCTTGATCTGCCCCCCAGGGAAAAACCAGATCGAATACACAGACGCAGATAGGACCGGGCTATATTTAGAGGTCCGCGCCACAAGCCCAGGCCAAGGGACCTACTGGTGGCGATTCAAGGATGCATCCGGGAAAACAGCCAGAGTAAAAATAGGCCGTACTACCGACATCTCCATTAAGGATGCCAAAGCCAACGTTCGGACCCTCAGGGCACAACTGCAATTGGGCTCAGACCCAGCAGCAGAGCGGCGCGAAATGAAGCAGGTCGTGACCTGGAATACATTCTTCGATGAATCCTACCTACCCCACGTCAAGCAGCACAAGAGGAGCTGGAGAAATGACGAGGAGATGCATCGGCTTCGAATCAGTCGTCGCTTTGGCGATCTGAAACTGGATCAAATCCGCAAGAAGGAGGTACAGCAGTTCCATGCCGAACTGAAGGAGGAAGGTCTGGCACCGGCAACTTGCGATCACTACCTAAAGCTCATTCGGCAGGCACTGAATCTGGCGGTGGAATGGGAGCTCATCAAGGTTAACCCAGTGGCAAAAGTGCGGCTCTACCACGCTGAGAATCGCGAGGAACGGCTGATG
>Ga0209491_10006004_pt1 | contig 17240 bp, 11 predicted proteins | sample BON02_FD_187213 | JGI IMG/M metagenome (GOLD analysis project Ga0209491, IMG submission 187213) | Freshwater microbial communities from Lake Bonney liftoff mats and glacier meltwater in Antarctica - BON-02 (SPAdes) (version 2) | ecosystem: Environmental > Aquatic > Freshwater > Ice > Glacier...
ATCACCTGATCGGATATCGCGGCTGGATGCACGCGGACGGCTACGCCGGATTCAACGACCTCTACCGCTTCGGCGGCATCCGCGAATTCGCCTGCATGGCCCATGTCCAGCGCAGGCTCAACGACGTGCCCCGCGCCCAAGGTTCGGCCATCGCCGATGAAGCCATCGGGCGGATCGCGCGGCTCTATGCCATTGAGAAGGAGGCGCGTGGATCGCCCCCAGATCGGCGCGTCGAAATCCGGCAGGTGAAAGCGAAGCCGATCTTCGACGAACTCGAGGTCGGGCTGCACAGCCAGCTGCCCAGGATCTCGGGCAAGTCGCCGCTGGCCGCGGCGATCCGCTATGCTCTGGCCCGCATGACGCGGATGCGCCCGTATCTCGATCATGGGATTCTGGAGCTGGACAACAATACGGCCGAGCGTGCGATGCGGTCCGTCGCCATCAGCCGGAAAAACTATCTCTTCGTCGGCTCGCTAACCGGCGGCCGCGCCGCTGCCATCGCCTACACCCTGATCGAGACCGCCAAGCTGAACGGCGTCGATCCCCAAGCGTGGTTGGCCGATACCTTGGCCCGCATCCCGGACCACAAGATCACCCGCATGGATGATCTCCTGCCGTGGCGTTGGCGGACCGCCAAACAGAAGGACACCGTTCCAGCATGACCATCGCCCGCCTGAAGATCACTCTCGAAGGCATCAAGCCCGTCGTCGTCGAGCGGAGCCTCGAGGTGTCATCCGACATCCGCCTCGACAGGCTGCATCTGGTCATCCAGGCGGCGATGGGGTGGGAGAACTATCATCTCTACGAGTTCATGGCAGGTGAGACCCGCTGGGGTCTGCCCGATCCGGACTTTGGCACCGACACCTTGCCGGTGACCAAGACCAGCCTCGCTGACGTCATCGACGCGGCAGGAAAAAACCCGATCCGCTATCTCTACGACTTCGGTGATGACTGGAGCCATCACATCGAGGCCACGATCATCGGCGACTCGACACCCGGCAACCTCTACCCACGGCTAGTCGATGTCACCGGCAGATGCCCGCCCGAGGACGTCGGCGGCCTCCCAGGATACGAACACTTCCTCCAGGCAATCGGTGATCAAGCCCACCCCGAACACGAAGAACTGACGGAATGGGCAGGCGGGCCGTTCGATCCTAATTTTCCAGACGCCGAAGAACGTCGACTCGACGTCCTCAAGCTCGCAAAGAAGTGGAAAATGTGGAAGAAGTGAGCGGCGTCGCCGGACGGTTACGATATTCAACACCGACCAAGGCAGCCAGTTCACAAGTGGAGATTGGATCGAGGTTCTGACTGATGCGAAGATCAAGATCAGCATGGACGGAAAAGGCCGCTGGATCGACAATCGAATGATTGAGCGCCTCTAGCGGTCTCTGAAGTATGAATGCGTCTATCTGCACGCCTTTGAAAGAGGCACAGACGCAAAGGCTGGTGTCAAAAAGTGGCTGGCCTATTACAACGCGGAACGCCAGCACTCCACCCACGGCATCTTGACCCCCAATGAGGCCTATGCCAGCAAAACAGAACCAATGAGATTAGCAGCCTGACATGAAACCCTGATCCATCTTGACAAGGCTGCAAACTGGTCGGAAATATAGGATCACCTTACAACTAACCTTTGTCATAGACGCTTTCTCGCGTAGTGGTGCCTCAACACCCGCTACTTTGCCACAGTCGATGCCGCCACGGGGTGCCCACCCCATCGGTTCCCTCAGTCTTCAATGGGGAACGCATCAAAATATCCGGGGCAGTCGTTCGACTCCTCTCCTGCCGGGGAGAACAGGGAACGGCGATCGAGGCCATTGTTGAACGTTTCGCAGGATGTTTCGGACACGAAAAGACAGGAATGGCAGGCCGCAAGGTTCGCATCGTCCGAAACGGACAAACGCGTATCCATGCACAATGGGTCGGAGGAGCACCAACGCATGGCGTCGAGCGCGCTCGCTATCGTATGGCGCAGACGTTCCGAACGGCCCTCGCGCTCAAGACCACCCAAAGTCCCCTCGGACCCGGCCGACGCAGTGTAAATTAGGAAACCTGCCATCGGCAGTGGCGAAGAAGCCTCGCCAATATAGAGACGCTCGGAGAGTGACGCCGCCGAATATCCACAGTTAAGCGCGAGCTGCTCGAGAACCGCATGGGCGAGGCTGTGAACCAGCAACCTGCGCGGCGTCATCCTATAGGGTGAATCACGACCATGACGGCGCTCCAGCTCAGCGTCGAGCGGAGCTGCACGGGCGACGACGCCCGCGCGGGCTTCCCACGCGTTTACACGCGTCTCGTCAAGGGCGACAAAGATCCCCTCGCCCAGAGTTTCTATGGCTGGCAGCCAGCGGGGACGCTCGCCACTGGGCGACACTTTCCACGCTCCAAGTCCCGCGTCCTGCGGGTGCAGCCGGGTGAACCCAGTAAAGACCGACACGGCGCGCAGACGCGGCACGCGGGCAAAGATCGCGAACCACGGCGCGAAGCTGTCCGGCAAATCCTCAGTACGCACGCAAAAGGTGCGATCCGCGGCCCGATCAGGGTCACCAAGGAAGAACTGATGCCATTCCTCGCGGCGCTGCGCAGTCTGACCCTCGACGCTGTCGGCATCCGGCAAGGCGCGATAAAGATCAACAAGACTGGAAAGCTTATTATACCAATTTGCTTCGCTGCCACCGATTTCATCGGAAAGCCGTTCTGCGCATTCTTTCAGTTTTTTCTCTACCTGCTCGTGCGATTTAGCGAGCGTCCGCGTGATATCTTCCCAAATACCCATCTCCGATATTTCGCCCAAAAACTCGTCGGTCCAAGGCGGTATTGATAAGGCTGTGCGAGTAATTGGAAAGAATATGTTGGACGCACCCCGCTGGATGGTTGTGCGGGTTTCGTCACATTGCTCAGAATTACTCTCTGGAAGCCATGGACGTCCACCACCGCAGCTACGCCGCTTTCCTAGATTGAACGCATCGTTAAGAGACTTGCCTGCCTTACACACCACGCAGGAAAGCCAAAGCCCGCGCAGGCCCGCGCCCTTCGCGCTGATCTTGAGCCTTGGATTAAGCGAATTGCAGCCATCGTGGTGATCAATCCAGTCGTACCAAGGGAAATCCTCTAAGTGCCCGCGAAGGCACGCAGAAACGAATCGTGCAGGTACAACAGGAACCGGCTTGCCACCGCGCTTACATTTGTCGCAATGCAACGCCGCGCGACCGGGCCTGTCCATCCAGCCACTCGATGGCCGTAGGTCGCCGCAATTGGGGCATTCCTGCCAGTCCGGAAAACGACGCGCGGGCAATTCCCCGCTGCGCTTGCCGTCGATGGTCTGGGTAACGGGCGGTGCGCGCAGGGCGGTGACGTTCAGCATTTTCTGAAGCGACGGTTCGGGCACGCGACTCATCTGGCGGACTGGCCAATCTTCGAGGCCCATCGTGATCGCACTGATCGCGGCTTCCCCGACGCGGTAATCCACGACGGCGCCGGGCGCGGCGGTCAACACGAGGGTGCTGCGCCGCAGGTCGCCCAACTTAGGTGAGCCTTTCGCAATGTCCCTCATCGCCGCGTCCTCCGCCGTCCATCGTGTCTGAGCACCATCGTCACCGTTGCCTCTACGTCGCGAAAGGAATTGGGAGTGGGCCATGCGCTCTTGCCTGCACGTCCGGCAGCACTGCGTTGCGCGGCGCTCTCCCGCGAGCAGAGAAGCGCCGTATCGCCGCGATCATGCCACCATTCCTGAAGCCAGTCGCGGTCGAGCCAGTCCGCAATCAGATCGTCAAGTTCGTCTGCTGCATCAGCTTCTTCGTCGGGGTCGGTCGCGCGGATACGGTCGAGGATGCACGCCGCTTCGGCACGAATCGTCGTCTCATAAGCTGCCGCACTGGCCGGGCTCGCCCACAGCGCAGGTGCGTGGTGCGCGGCAAGTGCAACTAGGGGGGCATGAAGCGCGTAGTCCCGAGCCCGCGGTGCGAAGGGCGTGACTGAGGTGGCCTCCACCTCCCGATAGAGAGCGGCATGCCAGATCGGGTGGGTTTCGTAACGGCTGCGGTCGCGCACGCGATTGGCGTTGAAGATGCCAACCACCAATCCCGGCACGCGGTTTCGTCCTACGCGGCCCGTCGCCTGAATATATTCAGAGATCGTCTTCGGCTGGCCGTCCACTACCATCAGCCCTAGGCGTGGCACATCCACACCGACCGAGATCATGTTCGTCGCAAGCGCCACATCGATCGCGTCGTCGCGGCTTGCGTCCTTCTCCAGATTGGCAAGGGTCTCGGCGATGAGAGCCGAGGGAATGCGGCTCGTCACCTCGATCTGGTTGTCGGCATTACGGATATCCGGATCGCTATGCGCCCGCGCGCATTGTTCGATGGTTTCCCGTGCGAGCGTCTGGAGCAGCGTTACCGATCCACCAAGATCGCGCAGCGAGCTAAAATACCCAACCAAGGTATGGACTGCATCCCGCTCTTTGACCGATAGGGTCGGGTCCATCGATGATTGCAGCAGAGAGGCCGCCACCGCCTGCAAGGTATGTGGCTTGGAATGTCCCGCCGTCGTGACCCCGACATAAAGCCTTCCGACAGCGCGGTCGGCATCCTCCACTGCGAAGCCCGAATCTTGTGCCAAAAGGCCAGGTGGGGGGAACTGAAATGCATTGCGCCGGAACAATTTATGCACCTGATCCTTCGCGTTACGGATCGTGGCAGTAGAGCCGACAATTTTGGGGCCGTGACCGTTATTAGCGCAGAGGGCGTCTACGGCGGTCTCATAAAGGCCTGCCATCGCCCCCAGAGGACCAGAAATCAGATGCAGCTCATCCTGTACGATCAGATCCGGTGGATCGCAATGCTCACCACCGAAGAGCGCGGCCGTACTTTTGTTGCGGGCAATCTGTGCGAACTTGTCAGCTGTGCCGATAACCAACGAAGGCTGTGCGGCATAGACCGCTTCGTCAACGGTATGGACGGGGAGCGATCCCAGCGGCGCGGTTTCGCATTCTGGGTCGGGACAGGTGACGTGGACGGCGGAGTCCTTCCAGCGCCACTCCAGCAGTTTTCCGCAGGCCGGACAAGCGCGAAGCTGACATGCGGTTGCTTCCAGCGCATCCTGTCCCGCCCGCCCCGTGGCCTCGGCATTGATGAGCTCGGCGCGAGCATCGCTAAGCTTGTTCGGCGTCACGCCACTACCTAGCCAAAGGCCGAGGGAAATGGGCTTTTCCCCGGCAATGCCTTCCTCGCGGCGGATGAGTTCGGCGGCGAGTATCATGGCCGCAGCGCGTTCGAACTGCTGGATGGTCAGCAGGCGCAGGGTATACCGCATGATCACCGCCACACCTTCGCCCCGCTTTTCGCGTTCCAGTCGCCGAGCAAAGATGACAAAAGCCGTCAGAAGCAGATAAGCCTCCGTTTTACCGCCGCCGGTGGGGAACCAGACCAGATCCATCTCCTCTCGCTCGGGATGGGAGGGATCGGCAGAGGACGTTAGGGACAGCAGTACAAAGGCAAGCTGGAAGGGCCGCCAGCGCAAAGGACGTTGCGGGTCTTTCCACAGCGCCTGACGCGCCATCGCGCTATTCGCCAGACGAAACGCGCGCCACAGTTGTGGATCATCTCTCAGAGTTGCAACCCCGGCCTCCATGCGTTCCGCCGCGCGAAGGCAGGTGTCGAGATGCAGCCTGCCTTGGTCATGGGGCAGACCTGCGGGTAGTCGTTCGGCTTCCCGTTCAGCGTTAGCGATCCATTGGCGATAGCAGTCGCAAAGCGTGTCGAGGATGGCGAAGGCTCTTTCGCCACCATCTGCGATGGCATCAGCCCAGAGAAGATCATCACACGGGCGAAATGCGGCGGCCCCTTCGGCTTTCGTAGCGCGGACATGGGTTGCGGGCATCCAGACGGTGCGGATTTCATCTACACAATCTTCCCAGGTTGCGCTGCATGTGTGGCCGACCGCCATATCGCGGGTGGTACGCCACAGGAGCGCTGCCGCCTTCGCTTCCGGATCGTCCCTTGTTACACGATGGGGTCGCGGAACCAGTTTAGATCCTTCAGCAGCCCGGATCGTCATGGCAAATTCAAAAACTGCACCAAGGTTGAGCAAACCCCGAGATTGCATGTCCTTGTCGCTTTTCTGGTGATTGCAGTCGTTCTGGACGACGATCGTTACCAGACGGTGGGAACTACCGCGATGACCAGTCTGCGACGATCCGGGCACGACAACGAGACGGCAATCGCCAAAGCCTTCGATCGGGATGGACATCCGCCCGCCGGGGTCGACTTCGACCGACGGCATCTCGCCGCAGATGGCGCGCCTTCGCCAACGAGTATAGCCTTCGCGTTCCGGATGCGGTTCGGGCTCATAGCGCGCACCCGACAACGTGATATCGACCTCTGGGGGCAGATCTGCCTCAGTCTCAAGTGCGAAAGACAAACCAGCGACGGAAGGGCGGCGAGCGTTGCCACGACGCCCGGCCTCGTCCCGGCCCGCCGGTTCGCCGCTACTGGTCGGGCCAGTGTCTTCGGGTTCTTCCTCGTTCTGCTTTTCAAGTGGAGGGAAGAGGATACCTGTGACGAAGATATCCGCTGGAAAGTCGTCCAGAGGCTCGTTGGAAGGACGTGGGCCGATCAGATCAGCAGCAAGGCGTTCTAGTACTCGGTAGTAGGGGGCGCCCGGCTCGCCGGGAACATGGTGATTGCGGAGGTTCACGTGTCTCTTCCTCCGGCGAAGCCTATTCTGACAAAGCCTTCGAGCACCGGAACCACAACGAGAGTGCCTTCTCGCGCAACGGTTGCCGGATGCGCGCGCAACCAGCCGCGCGCTTCCGGGATGAATGGCTGACCGTGGAAGTCGGTGTTTCCAATCGTCGAAACGGCGTGGGCGAAGTGTTCGGAAAACTGCGCCAATGGCCCTTCGGCATCGTGCAGCAACCAGCGCCGCGCCTCTGGCTGCCAGATCAGATGCGGGTCTGTGATTGGACCGTACAGCGGGCCACGATCAGGCAAAAGTACTGTGTTGGGCGCGTCTAGGGCAGAAATACGAACCACCGCCGAATTTCCCTCTTTATGCCAGTAGCGTTTGTCGTAAGTACTTTTCATCCACCGGCTGACGATCCGCAGTGACAGCTTGCGCCGTGCGCGCGATGCACCGACGAACAGAACACGGGCCTCCTCGAGCGCTGTGACGGCGGCCCCCTCACGCGGTCGATGTTCGCGTGGCAGGTAGAGTGCAACATGATCCGCCTCCAATCCCTTGGAGGCATGGATGGTGGAGAGGGCCACGGCCCCGGCAGGTGGGGACAGCAGCGGCATTGAACCGTTTTCGAGGGCGCGGACGAGCACCCCCATCGTAAGGCCACCCTGTTGCCGCAGTGGGTCGAATAGGGCCGAAAGTGCATCGGCACTGGGCGAAGAGGAAACATCGGCGAGGATTTGCGGTAGGTCGATGATGCTCGAACCGTTGCACAACGCGTGTGCAACCGGGGCCAGCCATGCCGGGGCTAGCACCGGAGGCCTCGCCCCTTCCGTACCGCCCCTGATCGAGCAGGGTATGCCGCCGCGGGCGAGATCAAGTGCCATGCTTGCCATCTCTGCGCCGTACCGAAAAAGATGCAGGTCCGGGGCGCGGACACTTGCTAGGCCCTCATCCGTGCCCGATTCGGCGACGTCCTCAATTCGGGCACGTACGGTTGCGACGGCATCGGGGATATCGTTGCTGTCGTCGCGCAGCAGGTGCCCCGTCTCGTGGGCGAAATCACGCAAAGGGCCGGGGGGCATGCGATGATTGCGCTCCAGCCGGTGTTCTGCAAATTCGTAGTCACGCACGAGAACACGATGGAGAGGCACCGCGCCAGGATCGTCATAGTCGTAGATCGCCTGTGCTGGATCGCCGAAGACGGTGACACCGCATTCTGGGTCGAGAGCTGCAAGTATGGCCCGCAGAAACACGCGGCGAGACCCAACGATATCCTGCGCCTCATCTATGATCAGATGTTCGCGCCCGGCCATGTAGTCGGCAGCGCTTCCCTCTAGATCCATCAGTGCTGCCGTGGCGGCGCGGACTGTGGCTTCGTAGTCACCATGCGCAATACCCGCGAATTCGGCGGCGAGCGAATCCAGGGTGCGGATCTGGGGCCGCGCACCGGCTGGCAGGTCGGCGCACCGCTCCGAGAGGGCGCGGACGGCCGCACGGGTATAAACGATGCACAGCACGCGTGCAGGACTGACCCCCTGCGCGTTGAGGGCGGAAAGACGGGCGCGGATCGTATGGGTCTTTCCAGCGCCGGGACCTGCAGTGACGATGGAGCGCCTATGTTCCGGCAGAGCGGCAACTGCCTGCTGGGAAGGATCGTCCATCCCTGCTGGATCCACCGGCAAACCAGCCCAGTCGGCGAGATCAGCCAGATCTGCAGAGTCGGCTTCGACCGTGGCGAAAAGAGCCATGATGCGAGCCACCTGCGGGGGTGGCGAGATCGGCGCATCTTCAGGCCAGCGCAAGAGCATGCGCGGATCACCCCGACCTCCTATGAAACGCCAACCCGCGAGCGGATCGCCCCCGTCCTCAATCGGCGCGGCGGCAAGTGCGACTAGATCGGACGCACTGCTGGCTGCACGCCAATCCGGCGGGCCGAGCGCCTCGTCGAAGGGAACGGCTTCTGCCGTTTCAGCAAGCAGAAGACCGCAAGTTGTCACACGATTCCCCAGCCTCAAACGGACGGTGCGGGCGGGCAATATCGTGGTGGCATTCACCCCAGCAGACAGTGCCACCACATCGCCGCGCGTCAGAAGCGCAGCCAGAGCTTCTTCAGCATCCTTGCGAGGCATCGCGACAGCGAGGGCATCGAGCAAGGCTGCGCGTCCCCAGAGGGCTTGGCAGGCTGCTATAAGACCGGCAACCCTGATAGGGTCAGCAAGAGCAGAGAACGTGTCTCGATCAAAAATGGCGAAATCGTCGAAGTGGGTCACGCTGCGAATCACCATAAATTAGTTGAAACAACAGGATTGTCTTTTAATAACCCGTATATTAAAGGTCAATAAGTCACAATTGGAATCCGGAGTTGACGCCATACTCCCCGCATATGAAGCAGTCGCTGACAGGCTTGATGCGCGGTTCGCTGCTTTGCAGGCGACGCGCCCTGAGGGGGTTGTCCATGCGATCGAACACGGACTCGACGCTGAGGAAACCGTTCACATAACGCGCGCAACGCGGCGAAGTTGCCGCGCGAACGGAATTGGGGCGACGTTGCGGAGGCCGCTGCCGTTGCTCGTCGTCGCAGCGGAAACCGGTTATGCTTTTTCTGGGCTGTCCGAGGGATACTGGCCGGTGCTGTCGGCGCGGCTTGGGACCGATCTGGCAACGGAAGACCGAGAGGGTATTGTAGCTGCTTTCTGCCGCGCGCACCTCGCCGTCCCTGACGATACCCCCTACGCGCGGCGCTATCGGTTAATTGCGTGGCCGCTGTCCAATGCTGTCGCGCCAAGGCAGATCCACGGTCAGATCGCGCTGCTGCTGCGCGAGATCGCTCTGCGCGTCGCGCTCGACGATGCGCTCGCCCTCGGTGAAGCTATCATGGCCGCTGCGCGTCGGCGCGACTCACCCCGGTTGGTAGACTGGGCTTCGAATCGGCAGAGGAGCGTTGCGGTCGCACGCGTACTTTTGTCGAGGACGTGGAATAACGAGGTAGAGGGATCGGCACTCTGTCCGTTGTTGAGTGCGCGGCTGCGGGCCGACATGCTCCGGTCGCCCGAGACACGCGCGCCAATTATGGAAGCGCGCAAGCGCATTGTGCGGCGACAAGAAGCCGCGCAACCAGTTACTCTTGCTCTGTTCTTCACAACCATAGGGCCGACGCTCCATCTAGTGGATATTCGTACTGGGCGATCCGTGCCAGAGACGATGTCGTTAGGTTTTCGCACTCTCGAATTGGCGATTTCGGCTGCGAAAGCAGCGGCGCGTGCGCTAGCAGTCGATCCGGAAGCCGATATCCTGTTTCACGCGCGAGGGGACACAGCCGACACGCAGGCAATTCAGTGGCAGTCAGGCGCACGGGGCCGAATGGTCGATACGGATACGTGGTGGAGGCTGACCCCCCACAAGCCGGACGACGTAGGGGCGAGACGCTTGGGTGACCGTTGGCTCGTACGCCTTTTGCCCTCGTTGCCGGATCATCGGGATATTTTGAAGGCGCATGGGCTGTATGCGACGGCTCTGGCCGTGGCAGGCGGCGCACCGGTGGGATTCGGCAACGCCTTCATTCTCGGAGCGCCAGTCAAAGTGGAGACCACGGACGGTGCATCGACGGTTGGGACGCTCGAAATTGCGGGAACGCGACACGACTTCGCGCTGCCCGAAGAAGGGACGTTGATCATTAATCCGAAGCTGCCCGGCACGGTGACAGTGCAGGTGGAAAACGAGCGACTATCCCTGGTCTTTGAAGCGGTGGATGCGGTCGCCCCCGCGCTGACCATTGGGATTGAACCGACAGCACCCGTACCTGACGACCTGCATTCTGGGCGGCTGCTGGTGCATCTGGCGGCGGAGATACCGCTATTTGGGCTGACGGTGCGGGCAAGTTTTGCTGTTCAGGGTCGCCGTACGGTGACATCGAAAATGCATGTGCCAATCCTGCCCGCGACACTCGGCCCTGACAGCCCGCTGCTGGCTCCATTTCGCAATGCCTTGGCGTCGATGGGGGCGGCGCCAAGGCAGGCACGTTTAAGCATCGACGCGGGCGCAGACCGGATGGCAGTAGATCTTGTGGCTCCTGATCCGCTGGTTCGTTGGGAAGTGGAGGGCGATGTCTGGCGAGCCTTCGACGCTGCGGAGGAGGACAGGCATCCTGTGCCGACGGTCATCGTTGTCGCCGATCACCCGCTCGCCTTGCCAGTGCCGACGACCGAGATGTCGGTGGCGGAATGTGCGCGCCTGCTGATGCCCGCTTCGCTGGCGCCGGAATGCGGATTGATCGTCGCGCCACGGACGTTAAAAGGTGGCTTCGCCGTCTCTGAACCGACCACCTTGCCAGAGCCACATAGGCGGCTGGAATACGACGGGGCCGCACCGGGCTTGATCGGGGAAATCGAGGCCTGGCTGGGTTGGTCATGTGCGACCCCCGTGCATGTTGTGGCGCGCTCGATGGCTGCAGGAGCGCGGGCGATGGCTGAGACTGCGACCGTTCGAACGCTTTGCGGTGAGGAATGGTTGCGTCGCGAGCGTGGATTAAAATCGCCGCCCAAATTCCATGACCAGCTCGCCGCGCTGGCGATCCGGTTCGATCGGATCGGCGCCGCAGACTTGCGACAGGACGCAACGATAACGCAACATGATACGGACGCATTGTACCCTCGTGTCGCTGAGCGTTTCAGGGCGATCATCAACGAGCGGGGTGAACTGCGCGCCCCCTGCGACGAAGATCTCGGCGGGGCGCTCGATAACGCGGTGAATGCAGCATGGGAGGACATCGCGGAAGATCGAGCCATGCGAGGGCTGGAACCGCTCGACCCCGACACATTCAACGCGCCTGAAGACTGGGATGCAGTACTCGAGCTAGCGCTGTCCGAAATGCAGCGTCCTGAATTGCGGGCGATGATCGCACCGCGCGCGCTAGCCGACGCGTCGATCAGGACGATGGAGGCGGGAACAGGGCTGGACGATCTGGCCACGGATTTGGCGCGATCGCTGGTGGATCGAGGACGGCTGGTGGGGCAAGCACGGGCCATTGGAGAAGCGGAAATGACGCTTGCGCTGGCGCTGTGGCTCGATCCTGCGCGGTTTGCGCGGGCGGACTGGCAATACCTTGCGCCTCTGCTGCTGCGCGACCGGATGGCAGCAAGGGCGCTGCGTCTCGTGACACTGCTGCGTCGAGCGGTATCAGGAGAGACAATGTGAAGGTAGCGCTCGATCCATGGCTCGGCATGGCTTTTGGAATGCAGGCATTGCGGCAGGTCGCTTCCTGCGATGATGGCGCGCTCCTTGGTGCCCTTGGAGCGGGCGCGGAACCACTGCCTCATCAGATGGCGACGGTCGAGCGTATCCTGACCGCGCCAGAGATCCGGCATCTGATCGCCGACGAGGTCGGATTGGGCAAGACGATCCAGTCACTGATGATCGTCAATGCCTTGCACCTCGTTGATCCGAAGCACCGAACGCTGGTGGTTGCCCCTGATTTCCTCCTTGAGCAATGGGCCTCGGAGTTCTCGACCCGCTGCAACATCTCGCCGACCGTGCGCGCAGAGGGGCGTGAGGACGCGGATTACGAGAATGCGCCCTTGGTGCTGATCCGGCCTGGAACGTTGACTGCGCCGAACTTCCTCGACCGAGCTGTCGACGATTTTGATTTGCTGATCGTCGACGAGCCTCAGGCATTGACAGAAGACCAACGCGATACCTTGGCGCGAACGCGTTTTGCCTCCACATTGCTGCTTTCGGCAACCCCCGGCTTTGGCAACCCCCGAATGCGGCAGCAAATCCTGCGCTTGATCGAACCCGACCGAACGGAAAGTGCACTGCTGAACGAAAGCCCAGCCGAAATGGTGATAGCGGCAGACGAAGCAGCGGCGCGTCATGCCTTGTTGGCAGGCGAAGGTGATCCGGCAACCATCTGGGCGGCACAGGCCCTCGGACGGCGTATCTGCCGGTGGACCCGCCGCGACTGGCCCGAAATCACTCCTGCGCGGGTGGTGCAGCGTATTGTCGTTCCCCCTTTCGGGCACGAGTCGGTGCTTATTGAGAAGGCAACCGAGCTTCTTAACAGGCCCGTAAATGATGCGGTGGAACGAAATCGGTTGTCGCTCCGGGCGCAACGCCTGCATCGGCTCGGCGAACCTGCGCGGGATGCCATGAAAGAGTTGGGCGCTCCTTACCCAACCGAAGACGGCGATACGCACTTTGATGCACTGCTCGACCGTCTGCTCATCATCTGGGAGGATGATCCAGAAGCGCGGGTCGTCGTCGTCGTGGGCGACAACCCGACAATCGACCGCCTCACCTCGCGCCTAGAGAGCTATTTCCCCGAGGCTGGGCCTGTCGCGCAGGTGCGCCGCACACGCGCCATTAGCTCGGAGACTGAGGCAATGACGACGGCCTTTGATCAGCTTGATGGGTATCGCCAAGGCCGCTCGCGACTGCTTCTTCTGGGGGATTGGGCGGAAGCGGGGCTGAACCTGCATTACGGCACCCGCGAGATAATCTTCTATGCATGCCCGTGGTCGATCCGCGCGGTGGATCAGCTCACGGGACGGCTAGACCGGCTGGCCAAGGGGGCAGAACGCCACATCCGCAGCCGCAAGACGCGTCGGGAGATCGGCGTAAGCGTGATCGCGTGGCAAGGCTCCCCGGAGGCGCGGGTCGTCGAAGCGATCGCAAGCCTCGGAATATTCGAGCGTCCTCGTGCGTCAGTTTCGGAGGAAACACAGCAAGCCATCGAAGACGATCTCTATGCTTGTGCCACCGGACGAGGGTACAGGGCTGCGCTTGATCGTCTGGCCTCGCTCGCGGTAGAGGATGTTTTTGCTCTTTCGGATCCGGTGCTCGCCACCGCAGACCCATATGACCGAGGTCACGCGCTGGCGCTCTACAAATGTAGCGAGATGGCGACAGAGGCCGTGCCTGGTGCTTTGCCCTCCCCCATGCCGGAAAACAACGGTGTGCGGGCGGCAGCAGAAAACGCTATCGACGGTTGGCTGAAGGCGATGCGGGTAGCGGAGGTGTTCAGGATATCCACGCGCGCGGATGCCGAGAGCCCGCAACTGAAGGGCATTCTTCTCTGGTATTCGGATACGGTTGTACGCGGCGATGTTACTCGGCCGATCATGCTTCCGACGCTTGAAACGACCGGAAAGCATTACCCGAACTACGACGATGGCGCAGCGGCATTCATTGCCCGTCGGCGGCATCTAGCAGTGCCTCCGGCAATCAACATCGCGCCCGAGAACCTGCGGGAGCGCGCACTGCGCTTCTTCGATCATGGCAACGTTCTGCATGGCGAGCTGTGCAGCGCGTTGATAGCGCACGGGCGCGGATCGCTGGATGGATCGCGGCCACCGTACGTGGCTGTGACCTATCCAGCCGGGCACCCCTTCAACGACAAGAATTCCGAGCCGATGATTGTGGCATGTGCATTGGAGCGCGGACACCCGCGCATCGTCACCGACACGGAGCGCAAATTCGTCCTCGGTGACTGCGATAAGCGCGACCATGGCGGCGCGCTGCGACTGCTGAAAGCCGGGTTGGCCGCGGATGCGCGCTGGCGGCGTCGGCAAAGTCCAGCGCGGTTCATGCTGGCGGGCATCCGCTGCGATCGGGAGGTTGGGACATGGGTCAAGATGCCCGAAGAAATGTGCGTATCCGCACTCGATCCGCGCGGGGAGGGCAAGACGACCGGACAATGCCACAAGGCAACGATGGCAGAACGCAAACTGCTGGCGGCAGGGATGACGCATTTGACAGACCTTTTGGCGATCGACAGATGCACGCCAGATGCGGCGGTGTTCAACGCCCGTAAGATGCTTATTGAAGCAGACCTTGTTCATGCGGTACGTGCCTTGCGCGCGCGCAAAGCACGAGATGTGGAGTCGAACAGGCAGGTGCGGAACGTGGCTGAAGGCCTCGCCCGCCGATACGACGCCCGCATTGCAGCGACCAAGCGTGTGGCGCAGATACGGTGCTTCCAGCTGGAAAAGGGTTGGAAGACAACGAGCGAGATCCGTTGCCTCGCAATTCATCCACGTCCTCGGCAAGACGTCTGATCCTATCCTCGTGGCTCCGGTAGATCAGGGCCTTTCCAGCCGAGGGCTCAGTGTCTGCGGCGCGGGTTGTAGAAGCCGTTGATGTATCCAAACAGGGCAACCTCGGCCGAGCGGCGTGTGGTCCAAGATTGGTGCCAGTAAGGTGGTCCTAGATTTCCGACTAGTAAGCAGCCTTGTTAAGATTGGAACTGTCCCGGTTTGGTTCCAGTCACTTGAGAGCGCTACTCGCCATCAAGGAGACCGAACATGGCACACGGACACAGCGACGAATTCAAAAGGGATGCGGCGCGGATCGCGCTGACCAGCGGCCTTACGCGCCGACAGGTTTCTGCAGATATTGGTGTTGGGCTTTCAACGCTGAACAAGTGGGTGAAGGCGTTTTCCGAGGAAGCGTCACCCACCGGGCCTGACCAGAACCTGGTACGAAAGAATGACCGCCTGCGCCGCGAGAACCGCATCCTCAAAGAGGAGAGGGAGGTCCTAAAAAATGCAGCGATCCGCTGACCGGCAGGGCATTGCAAAGCAATGTCCCGAGAGGTTTCTTCGCAGGCCAAAAGCAGGTAAGCGTCCGGTCTGGCCGCCCTATTGCGTGGTTTTCCACGGCAGCAGATCGTCGACCCGGTTGATTTTGCAGTCTGGAATGCGGGCGAGTGTGTCGGCAAGCCAAGCTTGGGGATTGATGCCATTCAACTTGGCGATTTCTATCAAGGTGTAGGCGATGGCGGCGGCTTTGCCGCCTGTTTGCGATCCCACGAATAGATGGTTCTTGCGCCCAATGGCAACTGATCGCATCGCGCGTTCTGCGGTGTCGTTGTCCAACTCCAGAATGCCGTGATCGAGGCAAGGTCTGAGCCGCGCCATGCGCGTCAGGGCATGACGGATTGCGCCCGCCAGCGGCGATTTGCCGGAGATGCCGGGCAGTCGGGCATGCAGCCAGACTTCCAGCCAGACTTCCAGACTTCCAGATTGTCAAAGATCGGCTTCGCCCTTGTTTGCCGGATATTGACGCGCCGATCTGATGGCGACCCCCGCGCTTCCTTCTCGACCGCATGGAGTTGCGCAATGCGCCCGATCGCTTCATCTGCGATGGCCGAGCCTCGAGCTTTGTGGATGTCGACAAACTTTCGTCTGACGTGGGCCATGCAGGCGACTTCGTGCATGCTGCCTGAACGATAAAGATCCTCGAACCCGGCATAGCCATCGGCGTGCATCCAGCCCTGATATTTTGCGAGATGATCTTCGGGATGCCGCCCTTTGCGATCTGGGGAGAACCGACGCCGGCTGGCGGGGGAGCGCTGCCGCCCCACGGTCTCTCGTCACGCCCAAAATCTCTCGTCACGCCCATAGGCCCGAAGGCGCGCCGTCGCTGTTTTGCCGGCGCCGGGCGCCAGCATCGCTACCGGCGTGTCATCTGCGAAGATTGCTTGTCCCGCCAGCACATGTCGCCCGATGGCATCGGCCAACGGTTCCAGAAGCGCCGTGGATCTACCAACCCATTCGGCAGACGTTGAACGGTCAATATCGATCCCGTCGCAGTCGAAGATGCCGCTTTGACGATAGAGTGGCAGATGATCGGCGTATTTTCGGGCCAACACATGGGCCAACGCATGGGCCAACGCATGGGCCGGCAAGCCCGGACCGGGACGGCCCCGCTCGATAGGGTGCGATGGCAGCGGCGCTTGCGTGAATGCTTCACAGCCCGAACATGCAAAACGCGGCCGCATGATCCGGTTCGCAATGAACCTTCTGGGGACGTATTTCAATTCTTCGGTCGCATCTTCCCCAAGACGACGCAACGCCCCGCCACACTGGGCGCAGTCGTCGTCGCCAGCGGTCAGCTCGACCTCCATGCGTGGCATGTGATCCGGGATCAGACGCCGCTTTGGCTTGTCCTTTGGCTCTTCGTCGGGAAGACGCAGCTTTGCCGTCATCTTTGCGACAGCGATCTCGCTGGTCTCCAACGCCAATTGCAGGTGTTCAATGCTTTCCGACGACGATCCAAACCAGTGATTGCGTTGGCTCGCCAAATGATGCCGCAGCTTCTCGATCAGGATCGCCTGCGCCTTCACCTCGGCCGGCGAAAGCGCCGCGAGCCGTCTCAGTTCATCAGGATCTTTTGGTAAAGATTTGGACACGTCCGGCATGGTCGAACCATAGCGAAACGAGGGAGAAACAGGGATCCCGAATGGGCATTCATTGCCGCTTCATCCCACTTCGAGCGGCTTCCAGCTGCGCTGCGGCATCCGCCAGTCGATCCCCTCCGGCAGCCTCGCCAGTTGCGCCGCCGTCAGCGCGATCTTGCCTTCCTTCGCCGATCGCCAGACGAACCTGCCCTTCTCGAGCCGCTTCGAGAACAGACATGCGCCTTGTCCATCCCATCCGCTGCCCGGCAGGGCATGACTTCATGCCCGAGAGGGAGATGATCTTGATCAGGTCACCGCGCCGACCACGAAAGACGAACGGATGTCCCGCAAACGGATCCTGCTTCAGGGTCTGTTCCGCCTG
>Ga0209491_10006009_pt1 | contig 17232 bp, 15 predicted proteins | sample BON02_FD_187213 | JGI IMG/M metagenome (GOLD analysis project Ga0209491, IMG submission 187213) | Freshwater microbial communities from Lake Bonney liftoff mats and glacier meltwater in Antarctica - BON-02 (SPAdes) (version 2) | ecosystem: Environmental > Aquatic > Freshwater > Ice > Glacier...
CAAGGGCGTGTACCTTTTTTTCCTGCCCACCTACTGCCCACACCTCAATCTGATTGAGACCTTGTGGAGGAAGATAAAACATGAGTGGTTGCGCCCGAAGGATTTTGAAAACAAGGAGGCTCTTCACATGAGGATAAATCATATTCTTGAAAAGTACGGGAGACGAGAGTTTTCCATCCATTTCTCAATCAAATAAATGTATGTTTAAATACGACCGACTACTTACTTGTTAAATTTGGGACAAAAGATATCAGATTTGGGACATCAAGCAACGAATTCGTTATAAAACCAAGGTGCCCGAGATACTATTCATGGAGTAAGCTTACTGGCATACTCTATGGGAGTTACGCCATATTGATCTTTAAAATATTGACCGAAATAGGCGGGTGTTTCGAAACCAACCATATACGCCGTTTCGGAGGCATTATGCCCTGCTTTGAGTGCATCTATGGCTCTGCGGAGGCGGTATTGACGAATCACTTCATTGGGAGAAAGTTTGGTCAAGCCATTGGTTTTTCGGTAGAGAGTTTTACGGCTGATCGAGAGGTCTTCCGCCAAGCTCTCAACGCTGAGTGAAGAATCGTCTATTCTTGCTTCAATGAACTCATACAAATGCCGTAGAAATTTGTCCTGAACGGTCTCAACCAGCATAGTGTCCTCACTGCTAATAAGCTGTTGAGATAATACTGCTGTAATTTTTGCTGATGCGTTAGCAGGTTTTTCAAACGAAGGTGTAACTCTTCGAGATTAAATGGCTTAGGCAAATACACGTCCGCTCCTTGTTCCAACCCTTTTAGTACATCTTTCTCATTTATTTTACTGGTCAAAAGCATCACCGCAATATGATCAGTAGCGGAAGTCCTTTTTATGAGATCAGTGAGCTGAAAGCCATCCATAGTAGGCATAGCAACATCCGAAATCACCAAATCAGGTAGTTCAGACTGAACAATAGCCCATCCGATTTTACCATCTGCTGCGGTATACACCTGATAGTCCGAGCCAAGTTCTTCGGCTATAAAAGTTTGGAGCTCAGTATCGTCCTCCACAACTAATATAACCGGTTTTTCTCCGTTTGTATTAGTAATTAGCGCGCCATTATCTGAGGGTATCTTATACCATTCCGGGGTTAAAACAGGTGCTTTACTATCGGTGGTATTATCTATTTCGGTTGGTGTAAGCGGTAACTTGATGCTGAATATTGTACCCTCATCAACTGCGCTGCTGACACAAATACTTCCGTTCATCAAGTCCGTCAATTCTTTCACAAATGCTAACCCAATACCCGTACTAGGTTGCACCAAGGCTACATCCGTCCTGAAATGCTTTGGCGAAAGCATATGGAAGCGATCGAACACATGGGGTAGCCGTTTGGGTTGGATCCCTACTCCTGAGTCTTTGACAATAATTTGAACTCCTTCTGTGAGCTTACTTTCAGAGGATACACCATTACTTAAATGAGGACGATAGCTATGAATGCTACCCGGATCAAAAGTACTACTCCAAAGAGAGGCTCGTGTAATCCCCAAAGGACTCACTATAATTCGTACTTCTTTTAGTTCCTCAGAGGATGGATCAGGAACCGTAAATTTTAGGGAATTAGCCAAAAGGTTGTGAACAATCTGCTCTATTTTTTCTTCGTCAAAGATATAACCAGAAGGTAGTTCATTTTGGATGATCAGGCTGATCTTTTTATCTTCGGCAAGGGGTTGAAAAGCCTCTACCAATTGGCTGATAAACTGTCCAAGATTACCTGGGGTTGGGTTTACAGTCAAATGTCCGGCTTCTAAACGAGCCAGGTCTAACAGCTGATTTGTGATACGGAGTAATTGACGGGCGTTGCGCTGTACCAGTTGTAGATTCTGTCGGTAACTATCTGATTGTGTCTCCCTCAGCATCTTTTCAACGGGTCCCAAAATGAGGGTTAGGGGGGGTCGGAACTCGTGAGTTATCTTGTCAAAGAAGCGACTTTTCAACTCGTCGAGTGACTTGATATGCTGTCTTTCCCGGGCTTCTTTGACGTACTCAGCCGCTCGTTGAAATGTAGAAAGTAAATCTTGATCGTCAAGGGGTTTGGGTACAAAGTCAAATGCCCCTTTGTTCATGGTAGCTCTTATCACATCCAAATCTTTGCGGACCGACATAGCTACTCCTAAAATGGAAGGATTCAGCTGGGGAAGGTCTGCCAGTAAGGAGAGGCCGTCTAGCCTTACTGAATCCAGATCGATCAAAGCCAGGCCTAGTTGCGTTACCGAGCGAATCAGGTTGATGGCCTCGTTCTCCTCCCTTACAAAGCAGAAGCTATACTCTTTGAATTCCGGCCGTAGGTTCTTTGTAAATAGTAACTCTATTTCCGGTTCATTACCCACTACCACAATTTCCATACAAAAACGTTCTGGTTATAATGCTTACCTGTCTACCCCCACAACCTATCTGACAGTTTCTTCCTCAACGGCTTACCACTTTCTCTGGTTTTGCTGTTTTTTTCATAAAATCTCCGCGAGAAAAGTACTTCTCTATCAGGCAATACATTAATATAAAGAAATAACGGCTTCCCATCTCCTTAATTTTTAGCTTCGATTCGCCGTACTTTCGGTTTGTCCAACTATTGGGCACTACTTCGTAGGTATACCCTCTTACCATCGCTTTCAATGGAAGCTCTATGGTGAGGTTAAAATGGGGAGAGAGGAATGGCCTTATCCCTTCGATAGTTTCTCGCTTGTACAGTTTAAAGGCATTCGTGGTATCGTTGTAGCTGATGCCCATCACCACCCGTACGATCAGATTTGCCACCCGGTTTATAACCTTTTTTAATCCTGGGTAGTCCACCACTTTACCACCCTTTGACCAGCGCGACCCGAAGACACAGTCACTGTTTGTTTCCAGCATCTTAAAGTAGTACTTCACCAGATCTTCGGGATCATCTGACATATCGGCCATAAATACCGCTACGCAGTCTCCCGTAAAACGCTCCAAGCCATAGCGCACAGCATAACCAAACCCATTGGGGCCTAGGTTGGTGAAGTATACCAGCTCAGGAATTTCTACCGTCAGCTCGTCAAGTACTTTAAGTGTACCATCTTTGGAGTTATCGTTTGTCACACATATTTCGTGGGGAATATTGTACTTTTTTAAGGTACTGTGCAGAGTCCTCAGCGTGTAAGGGATTGATTCTTCTTCGTTATAAGCCGGTATGACTATACTTAATTTCATGCAATTGTTGGTAAGTTTTAATCGACAAATTTGACTATTTCAACCCTAATATCCTAACGGTTAGGAGTATCACTATCCATAGACTGCAACTGTTCGGTGTATCTAGCCACGGTTTGGTTCACTATCTCATCGTAGGTAAAGTTTAACCAGGCATTCACATTCTCAAACATTTCTTTCCGGTTTTGGACAAACCAGCTGTTCGTGGGAGCGTGAATATTACTGAGTCCGGCGCTATGCTTTCGGTACACCCCCATTACATCCGGCAAGTAGCCGATAGCTCCACTGGCTGCCAGCTGAAGCACCAATGCCCAGTCTCCGGCGGCCGCTTTGGCGTGCCAACCGGCAAAGTCCTGTTGTAGGAAAATATTACGGTAAAGAATACTGGCCGTAGCCATGAACCACCGGTCTTCTAGGATATCTTGAATGGAAGAGAATTCTTTTTGGCATGGGGTATTGAACAAATGCTCCGGGGAACCATCTTCGTACATAACCCGAACGTTGTGGTGGCAAATAGCAAAGTCTGGGTGATGACTCATAAACTCAACCTGCTTCTGTAGCTTGTACGGGTCAGTCCAATAGTCATCACCCTCGCAGAGGGCCACGTACTCACCCCGACAAGCTTTCAGTAAGGAAAGGACATTATTTCTTCCAGCAAATTCGCGGGGATGCTGCGGACCCAGATTGTGAGGATGTAGATAGGCGCGGATTTTATCAGGATGCTTGCTGGCGTATTCCTGAATTATGGCAGGAGCGCCATCGGTAGAACCATCATCCCCAACCACGATTTCAAAAGGAAAGTTAGTTTTCTGTTGCAGAGCTCCTTCGAGCATTTGGGCAATGAAAGACTCATGATTATACGTAGGTACACAGACCGATACCTTCATCATAGTGTACCCCGAAAGCGATGCGGTAGTAAGGCAAAGAAGCTATAAATATCTACTATCCACTTGGGCATAACATAGTCACGGAGAATTTCCCGGACTTCCGTAGCATCGGGTTGGCGAAGATTCAAGTAGTACAGTGCCAATACTGCTCGGCGGAAATAACTCTTACTATACTGCCGAGCGTCAAGCATCATCCGGTAATAACGGGCTATATTTTTGCGTAGTAACGGGTCGTACTTATTCTCTGTCTCCTGATTAATACCCTGGTACATCATGATACGATTACGCAAAAAACGGCTATCGCGATAATGGTCCTTGAAGCTAGCTCCAGCTTGGTTTTTCCGGTAAACCGACATGGTACCCGGCACATACCCGATAAGTCCATTCTTCGCCAGAATTACGTACCGGGGAATATCGCCACTTGTTGATTTCAAAAACCAGTCGGGGTAGTGCATCAGGCCGTTCTTAAACATAACGGCAGAAGTAGCCATAAACCAGATTTCATCTTCACCGATCAGATCGTCCATGCCGATCACTGGCTTTTGATCAGGAGTATTGATCTCATGGGAGCCCGAACCATCTTGATACGTAATAAGAGCATTGTGAAAGCAAGCCGAAAAGTCAGGATGACTTTCCATAAAATCTACCTGCGTTTGTAATTTATCCGGACTAGTCCAGTAGTCATCCCCGTCCAGCGGGGCGATGTACATCCCCTTAGCTAATTTGAGTGTTTCGATGGTATTAAAAAGGCCGTTCTGCCCAAGGTTCTTGTTGTGCAGAACTGCCTTTACTTTATCCGGAAACCGCTTCTGGTAGTCTAAAATTACTTCCTGCGCTCCATCGGTTGAGTAATCGTCTCCCACCAGAATCTCATAGTCGAAATTCGTGACTTGATTGAGCGCACTTTCAATCGTTTTTCCAATAAATGCTACCTGATTATAGGTAAGTATGGTTACACTGACTTTCAATTTTAATTTTGAATTTGTGAATGGTCGAATGATAGCTAATAGGCTGTCATATCTTTCAAAAGAAACATTATCATACTAGAGTATGATTGTTCCATTACTATATAATTTCTCCAATTGCTGGGCGGTGGGGAAATCAGGCGTTACTAACTCCGATTCAGGCTTATAGGTATAAGCCATGGGGTAGCCGCGTTCGATAAAGGTAGGTTCGGTCAGGTTGTTGTACCGCAGCTGCACCGACCACCGAATATTGTTGGTAATATTATTACCCGACTGATGCACAAGGAAAGCCGAGAATATGAGAATATCACCTGCCTGAAACTCCGTCTGTACAAACGCATCTTTGTGCAGTCCGGCGGTAATTCCTCCCTGATAGCCCGAGGTACTCGCTTCGAGGAGTCCGTCAGTATGGCTACCCGGAATTACCTGTAAGGCGCCGATCTCAGCTCCGGCGTCCACCATCGGAAACCAAATAACCGTACTATCCAAAGAGCCCTGCCCGGTGCGCCAGTCCTGATGCGCATCCAGTTTCCAGTGCTTGCTACCATCTTTCGAGAGGAAGCGACTGTTGAACTGCATGGCAGGTCTAGCTCCGATCACGGGCTTTTCAATGCCTAACTCTTTCAGTTGCTTCATCAGCAGCTCGTCCACCGCTAACCGGTGCAATGATACGGCGTATTGTACGGTTTTTCCTGTATTCACAAAAGCGTTAAAGTCCTTCTCAAAAAACTCAAACATGGCATTTTCGAAGGTCTCCCGGTCGTCGATATCGACGGTACGTCCGGTAACTCGATTAATCTGCTCGGCAAAAATTTCGCGGGCCTCGCGGTAAATGCCAGCCACGACATTTTTATCCAGAAAATTGCGCAAGATTATGAATCCATCCTTATTAAACTGCTCTCTAAGCGTTGCCATAGTTTTGATTTAGCTGTATGTAAAAAAATATCGCTATTTAATCTCTTTTTGTGTGTGAAGAAATGACGTGAATTTGGTCCTTGCCTGACTTTCAGATGATCAGTACCTAATCCTCCCAGACGGCGTACGCAAAGCCGGCCGCTCCAAAACCATTTCCATTGTACAGCAAGTATTTTTTACCCTCGTGTTCGTAGCGGTGGGCATAATTAATCATGTTATAGTCAAAGTCTTCGGGGTTTTCAGACTTCGCTATTCCAACCAGATTATCCTTCCGATCCCAATGAGTACCATCTTTTGACTCCGCATAGCCCAAGCGGTAACCTTGATTCCGATCGGTTCGGTAGTCGCGGGTATGCCGGTAGGAGTAATACATTTTGTACAAACCATCTTCTTTGAACACACTCGGCCGACCCACCGCGTGCAGAAAATCGTCAAAGTCGAGCGTTGGCACATCACTTATATCCCAGTGGATACCATCTTTCGACGTAGCCGATTGACAACGGTAAAATGGTTCAGGATAGTCATTGATGTACTCGCATTTATGTCCGGATATGTACCACATCCGCCAAGTACCGTCTTCATCGATCAATACTGAGGGCTGCGCCGCCCAGATCGGATTCTGAATACTCCGGTCCATGATCGGACCCGTAAACATTTTCTTGAACGATAGCCCTCCGTCGCTACTTACCGATAGTCCCATCGAAAGCCGGTACGAGTTCCAGGTACGGTTCCATCCGGTGTAGTACAGCCAGATATCACCGTTGGCTTGGTTTACAAACCAAGCCGGCATAGCGCCCGTTTCGTCGTATTCACCCGGTCCACCAAGTTCCAGAACCGGCTTATCATGTTTGTAGAGTATCCTGGAAGGGTCGTCGTAGTCTACGTCAATGAACGTGGGCCTCGACTGCCCTTGCGCATCGCGTGACGAGAAATAGATTCTTAAAAAATCATCGTGCTTGTAAGCAAATGGTACCTGTGCGTGTGATATACTATGCGGCAGTGTGCCATCCGGTTTATATACTACTCCTTTTTTAATCCACATGGGGTATTTAATTTTGAATGAGTAAAGGTCGGAATGAGCGAATAAAGTTGATACGTTAAAGGTAGAATGAGTAAAACTTGCCATTGACTGCTTTATCTACTTTGAACTCCTCAACTCAAAAACTCCAACATTCACGCAGTCAATCATTTGTTTTTTCTGCTCTCAGGCGCCAGTTATCTACAAAATCTTTGCCCGGGATGGGTAAATCAATATCAATTTCGGGGGCCTTTGCACTGACGGTGTACTCCATCACGTAAAAAGCATTCCCGAAGATCCAGTGCAACTTAAAGTTCTCAATATTTGCGGGTACATCCTCAAGGGGTACTTCCGCTCTAAACAGCGGGTTTGCTTTCAGCAAGGTTTGGTAGCTAGGCTGCAAACGCATCCAAGGGGCCACACTTTCGTCTCCTACTACTACCTTACCACCAGGACGTACTACCCGAGTCAGTTCGTCGAATGCTTTCTTCCGCTCGGAGAAAGTATTAATTCCTCCAAAATGGAATACGGCATCAAAAGTATCATTCGCAAATGGTAGATACGAACCATTCCCTAAGAAGTAATGAACGTTTACTTCTTCGGTAGAAAGCTTATCCTGGGCTAGTTTGAGCATATTAGGTGATAAGTCAGACAATACAGCCGTACCACCGGGTTTTACTTTTTCAAGAATCAGCGCGGAATCTTTACCAGTACCGGCACCTACTTCCAGAGCCGTCATACCTGCTTTCAAGTCCATGAGGCTAATCATAAACTGACGGGTCGCTGCTTCGTCGGAGTGGTTGAGGGTTTCGAATACCCAGGATACTCCCCGGTCATACCGTAAGAAAGCCTGATCATACAAGTATTGCTCACGCGCGTCATTGGGCAATAATTCTTTGGGATAAAGCATATTCACAATACCTGTATCGCCTACTTCGTACGTAACGCCATCCTGACTAACGAGGCTCTTGCCATCATCAGCCTTTTGCAAGGGAGTGTGCGTAATTGGACATACTAAGGCATTCAAAAAGTCCTGATGGGTCATCCTCTGAAATATTAGATTTTTTTTAGTCCCCCAAAATTAACCATTTTCTACAAAGTACTTTCATCATCGGGTAGCTTCTTACTCAACGATCTTTGTATCCGTTCTAACCATTTGTCGATTTACTTAGTTATTGGATAAATCCCCGATCTGCCATCTTACTTCTGGTAGCGGCCGAAATTTCTGTACCTAATATCAAAGATAATGCCACGTAAGTTACTCAAATTCAAAAACTACGACGTTCATTCGATCACTAGCGTAACCCCCGACGGGCGCCAAAATGCCAACATAGCCACCTGGGTAATGCAAGTAGCCATGGGAGGAAAAATGCTCTGCGTAGCACTCTACAAGATTGACTACACCCTGGAACTAGTAAAAGAGAGTGGGCTATTAAACGTGAACCTATTGGCCGAAGACCAAACCCGGCTCATTGCCAAACTGGGACGTAAAAGCGGACGGGACATGGACAAATTCAAGAATCTGCCCCATGAACACGATGAGCGCGGCTGTCCGTATATTTCGGAAGCTATCGGGTATATTCAATGCAAAGTGACTGGCTATGCCGATGGCGGCGACCACGAACTAGTTATTTGCGAGGTGGTGAAGCAGGTCGTATTACACCCCGATAAGAAAGTAATGACGCACCATTTTTTGAGGGAAAAGGGATTAGTCCGGGGGTAGTTCTACAGACTAGTTTCGCTGATTATTTCCAGAATTTCTTCCAGATAAACCCGATCGTTGCTAAGGCGAGGTACTTTGTTTTGGCCGCCTAGCTTATTGCGTCGTCCCATCCAGCTGTAAAAGGTACCGTGTGCCACGCAGTGTACCAGGGGTTTGAGCAGAGCTATATCCTGAAAGCGCTTGGCATCATAGTCTGAGTTCACCTGCCGTAGGGTCGTATCCAGCGTAACAAAGAAGGTCTCGCGGTCGTTTGGTTCCTTCGAGAACTCGATGATCCACTCGTGCCGGCCGCGTGAGCCGTCTCCCATGTACACGGGTCCAGCCGTAAAATCACCCACCACGGCCCCGGTTTTCTCACAGGCTGCCGTAATGGCTGTTTCGGCGTTTTCCACGATCAGCTCTTCGCCAAAGGCATTGATAAAATGCTTGGTTCGACCACTTACCTTGATCCGGAAAGGAAACCGGGAAGTAAACTTAACGGTATCGCCAATCAGGTAGCGCCACAGCCCGGCATTCGTAGACATGATCAGAGCATAGTTCTTATCCAGCTCCACTTCGTCGAGCGTCAGTGTATGCGGATGGGAATTCCCCAGCTCTTCCAATGGCATAAACTCATAAAAGATACCGTAATCAAGCATCAGAAGCATTTCTCCCGGTTTGCTGAGATCATCCTGTAACCCAATGAAACCCTCCGAGGCATTGTAAGTTTCGAGGTAGGTAACCTTGTCAGAAGGAAAGTACTTCTTCATGAACAAATCGCGGTAGGGCTGAAAGGCTACCGCCCCGTGCACAAACACCTCAAAATCAGGCCATACATCAAGCATAGACTTTGCTCCTTTTTGCTCCATGATACGATCGAGCAGAACCATAGTCCAGGTAGGAACTCCCAAAATACTCGTTACGGCTTCTTCAGAGCAAATCTCAGCCATTTTTGCCAGCTTCTCCTCCCAGTTGTCCATCAGGGCTACTTCCAGCGGAGGGGTGCGCATAAACTCGCCCCAAGCAGGGAGATTTTGCATAATCACGGCCGATACGTCTCCTACCTGCGTCACAGGATTAAACGGATTTTCGTGAATAGTACCACCAATGGAAAGACCTTTACCTTCAAACACCTGGGTGTCGGGGCGGTTGGCTACCAGCAAAGTCATCATATCCTTCCCACCCATGTAGTGGCAGTCTTCCAGTGATTCGGGCGTGACGGGTACGTACTTACTGCGGGCATTAGTAGTACCCGACGACTTCGAGAACCACTCCACCGGCGTAGGCCACAGCACATTGGGTTCTCCTTTCAGGATGCGCTCAATGTAGGGATACAGGTTTTCGTAGGTAGAAACCGGTACCTGTTCCTGAAAATCCCGGATATTTCTAATTTGCCCATAATTGTAACGCATTCCCCATTCGGTATAGCGGGCGGTTTCGATTAGTTCAAAAAATATACGTTCCTGAGTTTCAACGGGCGTAGCCATGAAGGTCTCAATACGTTCCAGGCGACGCTTTAGAAACCAAACTACCATATCATTCACCATCCTCATAACGCACCTATCTGTTTACTAACGTGGAAATTACCTTTGAAACCTTACCCTGTACGCGGGTTTTACAAACTTACCAAAATATTAATTCAATTGCAGATAGCGGTCGGGATAGTCCGTAATGAGTCCATCGACGCCCATGACCTTTACTTCTTTCATGGCAGCGGGCTTATTGACCGTCCAGGGAATAACCAACATTCCTTTCTGATGCAGCTCGGCTACTTTTTGGCTTGACAAAAGTTTGTAGTAAGGACTGTAAATAGCCGGCACAAAACCCAGCTCTTCCAAATTTTTTTCAATTCCTTTCATATTAGACACAAGGGCGGCAAGCTTTACGGGTTGGTAATCACCCGTCTGCATCTGGGCATTCCAATATTTCAATACGTCAAAATCAAAGCTTTGTAGTGTTACTCGGTCCAACGACACGTGGATTTTAATGATCTTATAGACCAAGGCCGAAAAAGAGGCTGGTTCGGGCTGCGAAATACCGTACTCGGAAGCCTCACTTTTGATTTCAATATTGTAATGGGCCGGTGGTCGATTATGTTCCCGGCAGTAGGCCTCGGCCTTTTCGAGTACCTCACTCAATAGCGGTTTATACGTTTTCTGTCGATGCTGTTCTGGAAACGCTGAATTACCTTTTGAGCCAATATCGTAGCGTTTAATTTCATCGTAAGGCAAAGTATGCAGGTTTATTTTCTCCTCTTTCGCAATCGGTGATCCGTCGGGTTTGAGACAGTAGCTCGCCAGGAAATAGGGCTCGTGCGAGACCACCACTTGTCCATCCTGCGAGATCACCACATCCATTTCCAGCGTAGTAACGCCCAGTTCGAGTGCCTTTTCAAAAGCAGGCCACGAGTTTTCGGGCATCAATCCACGGCACCCCCGGTGCCCTTGCAGGTCAAGGGACTTTTGGGCAAATATATTCATAGAGGACATAAGGAAAATCAATAGGATCAGAGCATTCTTGATTGGGTTCATAGCAAAGGATAAAGTAAGTAGTCAAATTTACTGGATTTTTTTAACGAGAAAGGGTTGGAGTAATTAAATTAGCGTGAAGTTTCCTACCCAAAGTAAAGTAGTTAATATACCACCCAACCATGAACTTCAACTACTTCATCGAGGCGATCAACGCCATACTATTTGGAGCATCGCTTTATGTACTTTACCAGCTCTTTATTCTAGGACAATCGCTTGATACAACGGGCAAATTGATCTTGTTAATTACTAGTCTATGGAACCTCTTGCGTTGGTATTATCACAAATACATCAAGCATTCGCAATATATACTTTCGCTTCTCAAAATTTTTCTACCAAAAAGTAAATATCACCACTTTTCTAGTTTTCCAAATCCTAACCTCTCCACTCTTCTGATACTCCCATCGGTAAAGGCTAGCGCCTTACGCCTTTATTCAGAGTAGCTTACTTTTTACCTATTTGAATATTGGTGCCACCCACGTATCTATTCTATGAAACTAACCCTATTATTCAGAGCCTTACTGGCTGTTTTTCTTTACTCCACCTGCCCTTCCTTCGCACAGAACCAAGGGGACAAAGCCTTACAAGTGGCCCACGATTTCTTTGACGCCTTAGAAAAAGGCGATTCTACCACGTTTCGGAGTTTGTTTTTACCCACGGCCATGGTGTATACCATCCGGGAAAGTAACGGGAAACCCGCACTAGGTAACCGGTCACCATTTTCAGATAAGTTTCGGCCGGGTATCGTCATAAAAGAACGGATGAAGTCGAATGGAGTGGAGGTACACGTTCACGGACGAATGGCCGTGGTATGGGCACCGTATAATTTATGGATCAACGATGTTTTCTCCCACTGCGGGATTGACGTCTTTACCCTCATAAAAGTAGATACAGGTTGGAAAATCACTTCGTTGTCGTACACGATTGAAAAAGAAGGCTGTGATTATCCATGAGCTGAATCGCCTCGGAAAATCAACGTACTCTTTACACAAAATACTATTGATAAACCCACTGGCCCGGTACCTTAGAATCTTACTGACCAATACTTCTCATACATCATGAATTACTTCCGTACACTTTCCCGGTTTGTGTTAATTAGTGGCCTTCTAATCGCCCTCAACGCTTGCCGTACAACTACACTCGGGTACCAAACCATCGCCCGCATCAATCCCCGTATCGCCTACGACGACAGCACGCTGGCTAGTAATTCGCTCCCCCTGCTGATGCCCTACAACCGCATCATTGATCCAGCAGGTAGTGTGATTCGCTACGGTGACACTGATCTGGAAAACCATACGCTCGATTTAAAGAAAGTACCCGGCACTAACTTTTTGGTAGTGGAAGACCGCTACGGAGTAGCAATAATTGATGCCAAAAAGCAAAAGATTCTGGACCGCTGGTCGTACCGGCAGGAAAGCAACTTCAAAAACCTGACGAGTACCTACTCCGGGATTCAAATAGTACAGAAAGGGTCACAAACCCACTTTTTTTGGAGTGTGGCCCACAAGGGTAGTAAGGCTTCCTTTGTCATGAGAGCTAGTTGGGATGGCAATAAAATCAAACTGGTTGACTCCTACGCTTTTGCCCCCGAAGGAGAATCACCGTTGGCGCTGCCCAATGAGTTAGTTATCACGACTGAGCAAGGAAAAGAGTACCTCTACGTGGTACTCAATGGTAATAATCAATTCGTTAAGGTAGATTTATTGAGCAAAGAAGTACTATGGAAAGTACCCACCGGCGTAGCTCCCTACGGCCTCACCCTGGCCAAAGGAAACGCTTACGTGAGTAACTGGGGCGGGAGAATGCCCGAGGCTAACACAAAAGAGGAAACCGCCGGTGTACCCTACGGAAAAGTATTCGTAGACCCCACCACCGGAGCCACTAGCCAAGGAACTGTCAGTGTGTACGCCCTCAGCAGCGGTCAGCTTTTGAAAGAAATCAGCGTAGGGCTGCATCCCAACGATCTGATGACGGACCGAGACGAAGACTACGTGTACGTAGCCAACGGCAACAGCGACAATATTTCGGTGATTGCTACGCAAGACTATTCCGTACAGGAGACGATTCCGGTACAGCTTATACCCGGTGAACTTGGATTTCTGGGTGATACCCCCAACGCCCTTGCCCTTAGTAAAGACGGCACTACCCTGTACGTAGCCAACGGTATGGACAACGCGCTCGCGGTTGTACGGCTAGGCGAAAAGGCGTCCAAAACTGGTAAAGGCACAAGTGCAGTGGTTGGGTTTATCCCGACGGAAGCTTACCCCGCAGGCATTGATCTCGACGACAACTACCTGTATGTAAGTAATCTCGAAGGCGAAGGGGCCCGTATCAACAGTCAGGAGACTGAGCACGACCATACCAAAAACTTAAAAGGAGCCTACAACTCTCACCGGCAACGGGCTACTTTATCTACCATCCCGATTCCAACGGCGGAGGCTCTGCCCGCGCTGACCGAAAAAGTAAAAGAGCAGAACCTGAGCTTCCGGGCCGACATTGCCCGGCTGTTACCCCGCAAGAAAGTAGCCCCGGTACCAGTACCGGAGCGAATTGGTGAGCCTTCGGTTTTTAAGCACGTGGTGTATATAATTAAGGAAAACCGTACCTACGATCAGGTATTTGGTGATATTAAAATGGGAAAGGGAGATTCTACGCTTTGTATTTTCGGAGAAGAAGTAACGCCCAATCAACACAAACTGGCACAGGACTTTGTAGTACTCGACAACTACTATGTGTCGGGTAAATGCTCGGCGGAAGGACACCAATGGACCGACGCCGCTATCGTAAGCGACTACGTGGAGAAAAACGTGCGTAGCTGGTTTCGCAGCTACCCGCACGTCCAGGAAGATGCGCTGGTATACCATAAAAACGGATTTCTGTGGGACAACGCTCGTAACCACGGTAAAAGCGTGCGCATCTATGGTGAAGCCTGCCAGCCCCACTACGACAATTCTATCAGCTGGAAAGATCACTACCAGAACTACCTCGACGGTAAGCCGTTTGAATTTACCAATACGACCACCATTTCGAGTGTACTCCCCATGCTTTCGCAGACCTTCCCCGGCTCCGACGACATGAAAATTCCTGATCAGATTCGGGCCTCGGCGTTTATCAAAGAATTGGAAGCCTACGACAAAATGGGCGGCGACCAACTACCCGAGCTGATGATTATGGCCCTATCGGTAGACCATACCGTAGGAATGCGGCCCGGCTACCCTACCCCCGAATCCATGGTCGCCGATAACGACCTCGCCTTGGGGCGCATCGTTGAAGCACTCGCTAAGAGTAAGTTCTGGAAAAACACGGTTATTTTCGTGACCGAAGATGATTCGCAAGCGGGTTGGGACCACGTGTCCGCCTATCGCACTACCGGGCAAGTCATCAGTGCGTACAGTCGCTTACAAAAGCCCGTCTCCACCCAGTATAATCAGCCTTCGATGATACGTACCATGGAGCAGATTTTGGGCATTCCGCCCATGAACGTGATGGATGCCACGGCCCTGCCTATGTTTGATTGCTTCATCAATCAGCCCTCCGACTACCGATTCACGATCGAAAAGAACCGTATTCCTCTGGATAGAATGAATCCCAGCCTATCTGAGCTTAACGGTAAAGCGCGACACTTTGCCGAACAGTCGATGCGCCCGGAGTTTGACTTCATCGACAGCGGCCACGACGACGTTATGAACCGTATCCTTTGGTTTGCGGCCAAGGGAAAAACAAAGTACCCTTGGAAGTTGGTGGGCAAAGCGGAGGATGAAGATGAGGACGAGGATTGATTATTAAGATGACAATAGAAACCACAGGTAAACGAGTAGTATTTTCACGGATTATCAAAGGGTAATATCAATGTGAAACTCTGTGACCTTTGTAATTTCCTCCCTTTCTACTCTGTGGTAAAACAACGATCAAAAATCAATCCGGCAAGAAGCAAAGCTGATTTTGAATACCTAATACGGACTACCTATTGACAGAAAATAGGAATTCAACGGTAATTGTATAGTAGTGAGTTCAATTCTGAATTAAAGGAGGTTTTACTCTTTTTGACGTAGTCCGTTCAAACACTCCGTCATAATCTTCACGGAGTGTCCCCATCATCCGGTCCCAAAACAGGAAGTAAAGTCCGTAGTTTCCCTTGAAGTACTTATGATGCATGTTGTGCGCCACGGAGGTATTAATCCATTTACCGATGTGCGTTCGGGAAAAGCTTCGGGGATACGCTCGAATCCCAGATGCCCGTAGACATTGTAGATAAACTGGAATAACAAAAACAACCCAAGCGCCGAGCGGTGTACGGGCAGCGTAAAGGCAATAATCGGAATAATACCGGCTTCCAATACGGCTTCGATCAGATGAAAAGAGTAGGAAGTCCAGGGCGTAGGATTCGTAGAATGATGATGCACCAAATGTACGTGTTTGAATACCTGAGGCAGATGCATAAACCGGTGCATCCAGTAGAAGTATGTATCGTGAATGATAAACATCAACGGAAACGTCAGTAGATAATAGCCTAGCCCGTGTTCGTTGATTTTGGGATACAAATTGGTATACTCCCGCCATTGAAACAGGACTAGTGAGGCCATGGTAGCAAATACCAGGACAGTTTGAAACGAGTACAGAATATCAAACCTCATTTTATCCCAGCCCGGAAACTTAGTCTGTATTTTCCGGTGTAGAAACTTATTTTTCAACACAAAGTAAAAGAGAACGTAGGCTAGTCCCGCAATGGCAAAATACCGTACCGTCACACTCTGAGAGATCCTGAGCCAGGTAGTTAAAAAGTCTTCCATGGTTATTCCGATAGCTTTTTAATCGGCGTCAGATCTACTTTTCGAAACTCTACTTCGGAGCCCTCGGCCTGTAAGGCAATTTGCCCAATACTGGCGGTGGCGTCGTAGCCGTAGTTTACAAAGTCGCCATTGACCCATACTTTGATAGAGTTACCGAGGCATTCAATGGTCATTTTATTCCACTCACCCACGGGCTTCTCCGAGCCATCGGTCAGGTTTGGTACGCGGCGGAGCTTATCGCCGCTTACACCCCATTTCCCCTTCGGCCCGCGACGTTTTTCCATATCCGGCACCACAATATCTTCCTCAATGCACCAGAAATCTCCAGCGTTAGTGTGCATCATCTGTACTTCAATCGACTTCGGAAACATACTATACAAGGCACGTGGGGTCGATGCAAACACCAATGCTCCGCAGTTACCGGGCTTGCCCGCAAAACGATATTCCAGTTCGAGACGAAAGTTTTGGTAGTTAGCATCCGTAATCAGATGCCCACCGGGCGTACCCAAACTTACCAACATGCCATCACGGACGATAAAAGGCATCACGGCATCCGGGTTTTTGTCCATCGTTGGCACATCGGCATGCCAGCCTTTCAGGTTTTTGCCATTAAACAGGCTGCGGGTTTGGGCCTGCACCGGTAGCACCGTAGCCAGAAAACCGGTAGTAACAAGACAAATTAAGGGAGTGAGTCTTTTCATGGACAATGAAGGAATAGTTAACAATGCGAAAGATGATAAGTACAAGGTAAAAAAGCAAGACAATGCTGTGTCACAATGAAAGTTAGTTCTCGATATGATCTACATCATTCCGAATAGGGAGCATAGTTTGTTTTTTTGAATCAAAAACTAAACTCATGGCTTCATAAGTACTAGAGACAAATTACTTTGCATTAAATGGGCTTAGTAACGATTAAAAAATAACTTGGTAAAATTGCTTTTCACCTCACGACTAACTTACATTGATCAGCGAAGACGAAATCAGATATTACAGTCAACTGGACGAGCGCCAGCAGCGGGTTTTCCTCGGCTTGAAAGCCAAGTCGCTGGGAAGCAGCGGTGTGCGGGTCGTTAGCGAGGCCTTTGGCGTTGACCCCAAGACCGTGCGCAAGGGGAAACAGGATCTGTCGGTTCTGCCTGACGAGCCGCCCCGGCGGGTGCGCCAGGCGGGAGGGGGTGCAAAAAAAAACTAGAACGGCACCCCGAGTGGCTGGAAGCCTT
>Ga0209491_10006013_pt1 | contig 17225 bp, 14 predicted proteins | sample BON02_FD_187213 | JGI IMG/M metagenome (GOLD analysis project Ga0209491, IMG submission 187213) | Freshwater microbial communities from Lake Bonney liftoff mats and glacier meltwater in Antarctica - BON-02 (SPAdes) (version 2) | ecosystem: Environmental > Aquatic > Freshwater > Ice > Glacier...
ATTTTGGGAAAAGTTGGTGGCAGTGAAATGGAGTTTGGTGCGGTCGATGTACATGCTCTTGACTCGGTGAAAATACAGTGTGTTTTTTTGGCATCTCGAATGCGTTTTATGAACATGCCTACAGCACTCTCACTTTAATTACCCACACGCAAACATGATCCCGTGTGTGCGATACTTTATATATAAATGGTATCACATTTGTGTGTTTGCATATATAAATTGAACGTTAAAACCCCGGGACACGAGCGTATGGTGTTGAAAGCGTTGTGGTATTTGGCGGGTGTGCGTATCAAAAGGCGACATGCATGCACCATTCTGCTCACCCTCGGGTGGACATTGAACTGCACGCTCGCGCAAACCCAGCCATGTTCGCTTGGTATGTATCCACGCGTGAAATATAAGGGCGTATTGGCCCACAATAATTGCCAATCTAATTACATTGGTACATACATCGAACACAATCCTCCAGAGTTGAATGGCGCTATCGTCTACAAACTTGTAAGTAGTACAGTTTCTGGTTTTATATGGTGGAGAGACCGTTTCTCTGAGAAACTTTATGTAATCAGTGAGGAACTCAACAAACCTTGGATGGGGGATGTTGCCATGGTGGCCACAACCGACAGAGACATAAGATCCCTGACATCCTGGAACGTGTGGTGTGGTAATGCATTCAGTACATTTGCAATGACGATATCAACAGACGGTGCTACATGTTCGCAATGCCCAGAAAACTCTGCAGCACTACTTGGGGCCGAATCCATTGCCGATTGTCAATGTAACGCAGGGGCTACCGGACCCAACGGGGGCGCGTGCGTGCAGTGTGTTGCTGGAAAATACAAGAACAGCACTGGTAGCGGGGCGTGTACCGACTGTTTGTCAAACGAGTACTCCTCGGCAGTGGGTGCAACCTCCAATGTGTGTCAGTTTTGTGCGCCGGGTGGGTATATGCGCGCCAAATTGAAGGGAATCTTGAGCGTAAATACCCATAATTGTCAATATTCGACACTGGGCACGTACTTGGAACATAACAATCCAGCAGTTTTGAATGGCGCTGTAGTATACAAACTTGAAAGTAGTGTGTATACTAAATTTATGTGGAGCAGAACGTTGAACGGCGTGACAAGTTACGTAATCAGCGACGTTGTTAATAATCTTAATCCCGGGCCAAATTTACAGGTAGTAACGTCTGACCGAGACATAAGTGTCCTGACATCATGGCAAGTGAATTGTGGTATTGATCTAGGTTGGAATCAATTTGATAATATAATGACGATATCAGGGGACAATAACGCATGTGCGCAATGCCCAGAAAACTCTGCATCGATATATGGTGGCGGATCCATTGCCACTTGCCTCTGCAACGCCGGGGCTACGGGACCCAGCGGGGGCGTGTGCGTGCAGTGTGTTGCTGGAAAATACAAGAACAGCACTGGTAGCGAGGCGTGTACCGACTGTTTGTCAAACGAGTACTCTACTGTTGTCGGTGCAACCTCTAATGTTTGCCAGGTGTGTGGACCGAATTCGGAATCTGCGATCGGCAGTGACGAAATCACAGACTGCATATGTACTGTTGGATACGACAGACCAGTAGGTGGAACATGTACATTAAAAAAATGTGGCGCTGGCTCTACAGGACCCGATGTTGGACCATGTGTGCAATGTGTTCCCGGGAAATACAAAGGCGATATAGGGAGTGCAGAGTGTACGAATTGCGTGGCAGGACAATATTCCACTGTTGTCGCGGCTGTCTCGGATATGTGCGAGAACTGTCCTTCGAATTCGGATTCAGCGGAAGCGAGTGACAGTCCAGAGGATTGCATATGCAACGCCGGATTCTCAGGTGTGGGTGGAGAGTTGTGCACACAGTGTTCTGCCGGGACATATAGTGCATCGCCATAGGCTTTGTGTAATGCACAATACCCTTTGAAATGACATCACATGCCCGGAACAGTCATTTTGTTGACAGATGTAGCAACACGCGCCGGAGCTCCAGCAGCGTGGATGCAAGGTGGACGAGATAGCACTTTTGAAAATAACGATCACGGGCTCCCGCAACGTCGAATCCAATACTCCTCGATGAGTGACATTTTTCGGTGTCTTACCGTTGAGCCGTTGATTCTTAAAAAAAACGAGCGCGACCGTTTTTGGCAAGCTTTTCGCGAAGCTGAGTATGCTGACGCCTCGGTACAACTTTGAGCAGAGCGGAGCGCGCCCCATTCTGTGGCCGCGCTCGCCCTGCACTCCAGGTTCGAGACAAGGAGTACACCGATGCGGATGTGTGGCTGAAACAGACAGCTTTGCTGCTCTTGCTTGGTGCTGTGTATGAAATTAGTGGATTGTGTGCGCATTCGGAGTACATAGTGGCCGAATTCAATGCACTGCTCCTAGATTACACGTAGACAATGCAATACCGTGGCGAGGAGGCCCCGGTTTCAGTCGTTGACACGCCTGCCGTGGACGAGCAGTTGGGCACGGTGGACACTGGAAAAATCGTCAGGAACTGGTTGCAGTCGGCCACAATGGTCGTCGAATTTGTTCAGGAACCCCATCCCGACGATTTGTAAAGTTTGGATATATATACACATGCGTATATGTACTGGAAGTGTGGCATAAGCTGTGGCCTTGCCAATATCGACGGGGAGCACAAACGTATGTGTGTTTTGGGAGGGGGTGTTTTTCGCAGCCTGCCACGCGTTGGAGAGTCGAGTTTTAATAATTTTTTTTGTGAGAACTGATAGTGTTGGAGGGATTCGAATCATCAACCATGGGGCTGAAACAGGGTTTTACAGATGTCCACATACAGCCAAAAATCTATTCCAAGTCCATACCAAGCAGCAGGTTCACAGCCTGAGAGGCGACCGCCCTGGGCCTGAATCGCATGCTCTCAAACAAGGCAATTAACAAGTCTTCTGATATATCACCACTGTACGCCGTCCTGCCACCCACCGCAGCGAAATGTGCATGTCGACCCATCACAAAAGCCAGAGTAATGTCGGCGGGCACCCGGTACCAGCGTCCCACGCGTTTTCCATTGAAGCGATGAATGCGCAGGCGGCATGGGATTCGGATGTGCTCCGTGCTCACGCCATGCCTGTCATACGGCCCAACCCCTTTCCCCCCGTATAATCCCCATGTGAAAACACGCCCCTGCGCGGAGACAGCAATTGCGACCCCGCCGCCAGAAGCTGCTGCAACAATCCTGGGGTTCCTGAAATGTGACATGTCGATACGAGTGAGGTGCTGATGATAATGCGTGGACCCACACCTCCACATGGAGCCGTCCTTGGCCACAATAAAGGAGTGCAAACCACCGCCGGAGACCATGCGCACCCCGCCTTCTCCGAACACCTCTGCCCCTCCCACGCGCGTGTATGCGTGGCTGCGCACTTCGACGCCTCCGTCGACGGAATTGACATGCGGAACTTGGCCGCAAACCCAGAGAGTGCCCTCCACTGTCACCACGGTAGATGCACAGTTTCCGGTGGCGATGGACGCAATTTGCACACCGTCAAACGCCCCTGCAGGTATGCACATTGGGTGGTTGTACTGAGGCTGATTGATTGATTGACCAAGTCCGAGGACTCCGTGCTCATTGATGCCCCACGCCCACATGGCCCGTCCTTCGCGATCGATTGCCATGGCATGGAAGTCCCCTGCTGCTATCATACCAATCGGGATACCGCCAAAATGCGCTGGGTTGATCTGCGTAGGAATGTGCGCCTGATCCACATGTCCGAGCCCAAGCGAGCCGAAATGATTGCACCCACAGCTCCACACGTGCCCGGCATCCGTCAGGATCGTGGTGAAGAAATTTCCACAAACCACCATCACAGCGGGTGAGTGCCCAAACGAAGATGGGTCAATGCGCCCTGGCGTTGTCTGATCATAATCCTCATGCCCTGCCGGCCGTGCCGTACCGCGTCCTAACTGGCCTTTGCTATTTTTACCCCATGTCCACACGGCACCCACTTCCGATACACAGGCGCTGTTCCAGTACCCAGTGGCCACCATTACCATTTTTTCTCCTGCAAACACATCCGCCGTGCTGAGAACAATCGGGGCATCGTGGTTGATTTTTGTGCCTATGCCAAGCTGTCCGCAGCAATTTTCGCCAAAAACGCACAGGCTGCCATCTTCCAAGAGTGTGAGAGTGTGAGCAGCGCGGGTGGAAACCGCCATGGCGTGCCTCCCGCAGTCCTCCTACCCCGCTTTATATATGTTTCCTAAAAGCGAGCCGCCTGCCGCTTCTGCCCCCACCGACTGTAATTTTTTGGTTCGGTCAAAAACGAACGTGTTCTAACAAATGGGTCGCAATTTGGACGGTTGAAATTTGGACGATCGATGCAATTCGTCAACATCATTGTTGTTGTATACATTCGAAGACGGTTTCTCGGCTAGCTGGCTTGCTGTGTCTCCTTGTTGTTTGAATAAAAAGTTTGAATAAAATTCGTTTAATACTCCAAAAACCGCCATTGATGACTCCCCGACTGCACACAACACAGGCAGGCAGTATGCAAAAAATGCACTGTACAGGCAAACCAACGCACTAACGCAGATCGGAAACGACAGTCGAGGCCGAGGCAGCACCCTTGCCCTTGTCCGCCTCATCATCTCCAGCTGCCTTGTCCATTCGGAAAGTCGTCATGCCGCCCTGTGGGTTCCCGATCATAACCGAACGCATAGACCTCGGGTGGTTCATGGAGCGAGGGTCGTCAGGCGACCGTGCGGCTACCATCTCCGCAAAGAGGGCCAGTGATGTCTGCATTGTCCCGTTGGTATCGTCGGACATGTTTGCCAGACCGGGCAGCACGCCAGCATCCAAAACCGCGGCCACTTCGAAAAAAGAGGCCATACCTCCAGAGCACTACACTTCAACAGTGTCTGGACCGTTGACAGACCCAATGTCCTGTGTGTATTGTGCGTCGGGCGCAGGCGCCAACAGCGCTTTCTTGTCCTTGTCGTGGCCCGACATCCGTGGCGTAGCGTGGCGTTGTGCAGGTTACGAAGATTTTTGATTTTTTGAAGGTCAAAAATCGAATGGTCAAAAATCGAATGGTCAAAAGGTGTCGTCGTTGACCGAAATTTAGCGTCGTCTGGGACGACGGACGCCTCGTCCCCCAGAATACAATTCAACTATGAGTTCCTTGTGTTTTTGGTTGTTGATGTGTGCTACACTAGCAATTTCATTGAGGGTCGCTATCCCTGGCACAATCTTGCCCGAGAAGTGCTCTTCATGTAGATCCATGAAAATTGCCAGGTTTCGGGTTCCATAATCAAATACAAATTCGGGAAGGTCGACGATACGGAGATTATTGTCAATCTGTTTGTAGGTATCCATCACGTAGCCATCTACGACCCCTTGCTTAACAATGCACAATTTCCAGAGGGCAGCGTCTATGCGCTCGTGTCTTGTGGGATGATTCACTTCATTACTGTAGATTTGCATTCGCCGCATCATTGATGCCACCGTCATATCTGGTTCTTGGATCTCCAACAAATATCGTGTTGTCGATTCATATGGTTGTGGTCTAATGCCCCCCCCTGGGGGCATGAAGCTCCGAAACCCACCGTAAGTATAGCCATGGGCAAAAATCCTTATTTTAAACCCACCTTGCAGGAGAGTTCTGGGGATGCGTGCCAGATTACCCAATGTGTTACCGAATATCGAATTACGGGCCTGCTGTTCAGCGATTTCGTCGGTGTGGAAAACCTGCATTTTTCGTGCGTCTCTTGACGATATCAAGTCAACACGGCAGAACGGACATCTGTTGTTTGTTCGTTCCCAGGTGGCATGGCATTTTTCACACAGCATGTGTCCGTTGACGCAAATCTCGGACAGATATTCGTCCCCATCGTTGAAATCACCCTGGACATCATAGCCTTCCTGCCACGACCTGTCCCTTAGCGTGTCAAATACACTTTCGTCTTTGGCGGGATCCGCAGTCCCATGCATACAAACACCACACTCAAACGCGGACGGGCAAATTTTCAACATCTCGCAAGATTAGGAGCATCATCGTACAATGACACATCTTATATATAACGACAATCGTTTGGGTCGAAAATCGAATGATCAAAAGAAGTCGTCGTTGACCGAAATTTAACTTCGTCCCCCAGAATACAATTCAACCATGAGATTTTTGGTTCTTTCCGGACGACTCATTCCCCAGAATTCATTTCAACCGTGAGTTCTTTGGTTCTTTGGTTGTTGATGTGTGCTACACTAGCAATTTCATTGAGGGTCGCTATCCCTGGCACAATCATGCCCGTCCAGTGCTCTTCATGTAGATCCATGAAAATTGCCAGGTTTTGGGTTTCATAATCGAACACAAATTCGGGAATGTCGACGATACGGAGATTATTGTCAATCTGTTTGTATGTATTCATGAAACAGCCATTTATGTACTCATACTTCACAATGCACAAATTCCAGAGGGCAGCGTCTATGCGCTCGTGTTTTACAGGATGGTTCAGTTCATTGCTGTAGATTTGCATTCGCCGCATCATTGATGCCACCGTCATATCCGGTTCTTGGATCTCAAACAAATATCGTGTTGTCGATTCAATTGGTTGTGGTCTAATGCCCCCCCCTGGGGGCATGAAGCTCCCAAAGTCACAGTAACTATAGTTATGGACAAAAATCCTAATGTTAAACCCACCTTGCAGGAGAGTTCTTGGGATGCGTGCCAGATTACCCAATGTGTCACCGAGCATACAATTACGTGCCTGCTGTTCAGCGATTTCGTCTGTGTGGAAAACCTGCATTTTCCGTGCGTTTCTTGACGGTATCAAGTCAACACGGCAGAACGGACATCTGTTGTTTGTTCGTTCCCAGGTGGCATGGCATTTTTCACACAGCATGTGTCCGTTGACGCAAATCTCAGACAGATATTCGTCCCCATCGTTGAAATCACCCTGGACATCATAACCTTCGCGCCACGACCTGTCCCTTAGCGTGTCAAGTACACTTTCGTCTTTGGCTGGATCCGCAGTCCCATGCATACAAACACCACACTGAAAAGCGGACGGGCAAATTTTCAACATCTCGCAAGATTAGGAGCATCATCGTACAATGACACATCTTATATACGACGACAATCGTTTGTGTTGTGACTTGAGAATACATCTGAAATACTTCCAAATAGGCTATTCGTGGGAAAATACTCATGGTCAAAACCTGTTGTTCATGCACACTTTTTCCACATTGCCACAATGTCGTCGTCACACTTCTGCTGACCGTGCAAGCCGGGAACGGCGTACAGCATGCCTTGTGCGGGTAGGTGAAAGAGCTTTGCCTTGTGAACCAGCCGTCTGACGTCAGTGCCCAGGAGTGGGTATTCAAGTTTTCTGTCGTTGGTCGCCACACCGAGACGATTTTTCTGCACATATTCCAGTAAGCTTGTCTCGTCGTCCACTATGTGTTTTCCACAGAGTTCCCAAGTCTCGTGCCCCGCAGCATTAGTGCGATGGATAAATTCGCCCGAGTGTCGAAGAATATTGTGCACTGTTTTGCGGACCGGTGTTTCAATAAATGTTTCGGTCAATGAGCTGACCCCCAACTCGCGGCAGATCTCTTCGCACGTAAACTGACTTTGAGATTGCGAATCAAGGGGACACTGCACACACGCATTGCCCAACACGCTGCTGTCAAGCACTACAGTGCTCGCGCGCACCGAGCACAATCCATAGTCAAGATACCTCTCGTATGACAGGCGAGGGTTACAAGTGCATACAATGTTGCGCACAGAGTGTCCTCTCATGAAAAAGAGTCGTGTTTCGGTGACGAGCGCATGGGAGGTGAGGCCGAGTTCTGTCAGACTGAAATCATGTCCAAACTTGTATTTTCTCTGTCGCTTCTCTTCGTAGAGGTACATGCACGATTGGTAAGGAGAAAAGACGACGCGGTGGAACAAATAGTCCGTGGGGAAACACGGTGTTTTGCGTTTCGAGCGCACCTCAGTGAGAATTGTACAGTCTCCTGTCCGAATACAGCTGCTCTCGTCGAAGACAAAGTATCTTCGCATGTCACTGGACATGGCCATTTTCGCGTGGTTCTATTCAGGTGGTAACTTGTCACGGTTGTGGATTGTAGAAGGCGATGTGTTTTTATGCATGCGTGTAAGTGGACATGTTGATTTTTGAAGTCGATTTTCTATGGCGAGTATTTAGTGGCACGTGTTCCAACGTGTTATTGTATATATGTGTGAACGCGGTTGAATTGAAAAAAAATGGACCTCCATAGCATTCAGGAACAACGCATTGTCATAATCAATGCCAAAATTCGCCAGACCGATGCAGAAAGACCAGTTTACCAAGCTTTTCAGGATCGGATCACGCCCAACACCATCTATGAAATCGAAACAGATACAAGACAGGCTTTACTGCACCTCTTGACACCGTATTTCACAAGAATTGTGCAGTTTCTCACGACACCTTTCCAATTCGAACAGATACAAAGTCACTATCCCCGGTGGATCGAGAACATATTCACACGCAACACTGTGGCGTCGAATTCACAGTACATGGAGTCTATGACACTGTCGCATGTATGGAATCAGGATAATTGGGATAACCCAATGTTCAATTTATTTTGCGACAAATTGCACAGAGAACTTGGCCGTCTACTACGCGCGAACGCGGTCGTAATGAAAGACATCGAGGATTTCAAAACGATAGTGAGGGTGATCTCCCAGCAGGGTGGCTGGCTCGTGTTTGATGCCATCTCCAACAGATGGGTGAGCCAGATAGACGCTATTGGGTGGCACTTTGGCTACACCATGGACGACGACGGCCCAACAATGATGTTTCCCGACTCGTTTCCCTCTCTATTGAGGGTACAATACAACAGACTGATGTGATGTGAGTTGTGTCAAAAGTGCCGGTTGCATTTTGTGCCGGGCAGTGCGTAGCTGCAACATCGTGTCGTCACACACACACCTATGTCAATAAAATTGTAATCATTCTGATGAGTTAACATGCGTGTCAAACAATCAATAGGGCTGGGATCTCAAATGTTTCTCACTGAAAGTCCTCTGGAACTACTTTCAATCGGTTTTGCCGCATTTGCCGCTGTAGCGCCAGCACATTTTGTTATATAAGCAGACACGCACTGTGATAGTAGACAAAACAGAAAATGTTGGGTCTCACATCTGGGTTTGCTGTCGCGACAAATATCATAGCTGGACGCCCCTCCTGTACTCGCTACGACGAGCACTTTCGCACAGCACAACTGGAACGACGCGAGAAGGCTGTTGCAGATTGGACAACTAAAGCCGAAGTCGAGCACGGCCGAGTGCACCCGAATCTTCGTGCGCTCATGTACTCGGCAGTAGTACGGCGTGGCGTGACACCTGCCACTATTAACGCAAAGGCCGAACAACGTCTCGAGCAGTCACTCCGGCAACAGTACGACAGGAATCTGCACCATATCATATATTACAGTGTATACGACGAGCACGACAAATACATGGTGGAGTTGCAGGAGAAGCTTGCGGTTCCTTTCACGGAGCGCAAAAAGACAGTCTTGAGGGACTGGCACGATAAATTCTGCAGAGGTGAGCTGGATAGATGTCGTTTTTACACAAACACAGCAGCCCTCTTGTTTTCGAGACCGGGCTTTGGAAAACAGGGTTGCGTTTATTGGTTTGATTTATCCGTCGACGAACAGATCCTCGTAGAGTCATTCGTAGAAGACAATGTCGCCCCTAAAAACAGCGATGTGTCGACATCATTGGGACCGCCTGTGCCAAACATTGACGACCGCCTGCCGATCAACACCTACAACCCAGGACGGAGCAGACTGCCGTTTTTCCAGTCTCTCGCCGCTGGAAACCTCGTGTACGGTCCTCCAATCGCCCCAGGTAGTCCCGTGACTGCATTCAACCGCAGGGTGCGAACCTTCATCCCAGCGCCCCACAATGCTATTTCCCACTGGAGCCCATCAGAGTTGGTTGCCTTTTTCCTGCAATGCCATTTTCCTCTGGCAGGCATCATCGACAGCCGTTTTGATGGACCTTCCTTCCTGGCCATGTTGGGTGGTCTTCAAGCTGAAGAAATATGCACAGACCCGTTTCCCAATGGTCTCGGACTAACAATGCACATGTTCAAGGTTGAACTGCCCGCCGAGGTCCGTGCATACGAATAGGCTGATTACGGCGTGTGTGCGTGGGGGGGCGTCCCCCCTAGCCCCATGAGAGCTAATAATCCGGCACTGTATCTTGGCTTAAAACGCATGTCTTCGTCAAGACAACGTTGAATTATGTCCGACGGTGTTGAAGAGAGGGCAGAATGTTCACCCAGTCGTGGGTGTGTGCCCATCGCGGCAGCTAGCGCGTGTTCTTGGTGGGCGTCCAGCCACGAGCGTTTGTGCCAATGGCCAATGCGTGCGCGGTTGAAAAGAGTTGGGTTTAATCGAGTTGGTACGCGCTTATTGGTGTGATGGCCAGTGCCAACAACTTGAGCAGTTTGAATACCATAGAAGTCTTCTGCATAAAATTCATATCTGCCCCATGTATAAACTGTTCCATCGTACATCACCGCAACCGAGTGCTTTCCGCCAGCAGACACTGTCATAACATTTCCGTTTGTAAAACTATCTGTGTCTGGGAGTAAAGTCGGCACGTAGCAATCAGTCGTTGGGTAACTTTGAAACATATCGCCTGTGCCCAGCGCGAAATGGTATGCAGAGCCACAGGCCCACACTCTGCCATCTGTACCGACGATAAGTGTGTGGGTGCAGCCACACGATGTCATGCGCACGCCCCTTCCACCAAATATGTCGCGGCCTCCAACACGTATGAGTACATTGGTTTGTTGTGCGGTGCCAATGCCCATCTCGCCGTTGCGACCGAGGCCACAAGCCCACAAGGTTCCATTTTCCGTCACCACCATTGTATACCGCACGCCGCCCGCCACATGCACCACCTTTTCTCCGTCAAATTTTGCGGACGCGATCGCAATGGGATGAGGCGCCGTCGAGCCCCCCACTATTGAATCCGGCAGCCAGCACAGTTCGCCCATAAAATTGTCTCCCCAAGTCCACAGAATTCCATCCTCGTCCACTGCCATCTTGTGCATTCCACCGCTGGCTACCATCACGATTTTTCGCCCGTTGAACCGCTCTGGGCCTACGAGACGAAATTCATTTAGTATCATTGCTTGCGTTGTGAATGAGTCGTTTTTCCCGCACGTCCACACGCGTCCTCCTGCTGTCAACACGATGCTACTCTTCGAACCACATGCAACCATAACAACTCCGCTTCCGAAAAAATCGCTGCCAATACGCCCGATACCGCTACCAACACGACCAGTTCCATAATCAGGCCCCCAATTCCACAGCGAGCCTTGTTTGGTGACTACGGCTCCATTTTCACCGAATGCCGCCACCATTGCGACTTCCTCTCCTCCAAAACTAGTGAGATGGTCCATCAAACGAGGCTCGAAGGTGTCGTGGGTGTACTGCGCGAAAGTCCGACACATACCGAAAGTGTACATGTCCCCGTCTTCGGTGGCTACCAATGTAAACAACTGTCCACATGCAACCGCCATGGCCGCCAATCTCAACAAGTTTTCGATGCCGATCTTGTGGCCATGAGCAGTACACACAGTTTATATACTATATACTAGAGCGGCCATTCACGCGCAGCTTTGACCTAAACAGCGACTATTTTCAAAAAAACACGAACTTTGGGACACGAACTTTTGGGAAAAGGTCCAAAAAAGTTAACTATCATTTTACCGAACGATGGACCCGATGGTCAAAATGGAAGATGCGGATGACGTGCTCGCCGCGCAAGCAACACAGTATTGGATGGAGCATCCGGGGCTGAAGCCCAGCACGGAGCAATTGCTACAGGCTTTGCACAGGATGATTGCGCATGACCCAGGCGACCATGCACAGTTGTCGTTGATGATGGACATGCCGCTGTTGCAGGCTTTCACGACCGTTGTGCATACAATATTCGGAGAGGATGGTCTGACAACAAGCCCCGCAGACCTGTCGGTTGTAATGCACACTCTGCATCGATTCCGCGACACGCGCAAGTGCTTGAAAGATCTCGATGATCGCTACGAACATTCTCCCGAGGAAAACTGCTGTGGACGAAAGGTCGCTATCTTATTGCCCATTATTGTCTGCACTGCTCCCTTCCCGGCTTCTCTTCACACATTTACGTAACACGCGTGCAGAAGTTCGTGCCTCTGATCTCGCAATTTTACCCAGGAGGTGCGAAATAAGCCCAAACCCTCTTCCGACGAGGCGTCGTGCTTGTCACCGTACTTGTTATCATGTATGTCGGAGGCTGGCCTGGCTGACGTTGGCGCTGTGTATTTCGATGAAAAGGTTGCCCCTTTTTCGATCAATGAGTTGATGCCTGGAGGTACACACTACCGCTGCGATGTGAGTGTGAAAGGACCGCTGTGCCGCCATGCAAGCCGCGATGCCGAAGATGCTGCGAACTTGGCTGCACTGCAAGCCGCGCTGGCGAAATCGCACGAGATGAGAGCCGATATTGCTGCTCGTAAACTTTTCCGTGGTGCAGGTGCTTCTGTCGGTGGTGCAGGTGCTTCTGTCGGTGGTGCAGGTGCTTCTGTCGGTGGTGCAGGTGCTTCTGTCGGTGGTGCAGGTGCTTCTGTCGGTGGTGCAGGTGCTTCTGTCGGTGGTGCAGGTGCTTCTGTCGGTGTCCGTCACTGAAGCACCCGCACTGCCCAAATAGTGTCCTATAGCGAATTACATTTAAATTTTGCATTTGATTAAATTCCGCGTACAAGTGCGTATATTTTGGTCTCTCTCTCCCTCTCCCTTTCGCCCCACCATCCCCTCTTCGTTTCGCCCATCGTTACCGACACACGGATGACCGTTTTGTTGATAACAGGTCTGCTTGGCTTGACCGTCGGCATTTCCGTGGAAATTTGTTCTCCATGTAATTATATAAAAGGGACCACCTCCATTTGGACCAATGTTTATTGAAAACAATGCCAAGTCTGACGTACTCGGCAGTCGACAAGCTTCAAAATATGGCAATAACGGCCGACTTTTTCAAATGTTCTCGCACATATGTGGCACAAACCATCACAATGACAGTTCTTTGCATGTAGACTGGGGACAATTTTGTCACAACCTGAGAGGTGAGGATACTTTGCTGTCGAATTGGGGGCGGTTGGCGACCAGAATCGTGTTGTTGCAATCAAAACCCCACATCATAGTGCCTGAAGTCACAAGCAAATTCCAATTCAAACACAGTTTCAGGTTGTCATTGGCTCTTACTCTGCGGGCCCTCAGGATCAAAGCAGTGAGTCCTGACATCGTTTCCAGAACCAGTCAAACATTATGCAGTACAGCGGTCGCTGTAGGGTAAGACCTGAGTTTTTCCGAGTCTATGCATTTCACCGCAATCACCTGGAACAGTTGTTTGTGTTAGTGCCGGTGTCATCTACACTCACTAATTCAATGAGCATTAAAGGGGTCAAAAATAAAACCCTGTAGAAATATCAGTGTTATGAGTGGTATCCAATATATAAGTTGCAATTTGACTGGTTGGGTATCTCCCTGCCGACAAATCGAGCAGATGTGCAAAAAATCCGCCAGCCTGCAAAATTTGGTGTGTCTATTCGTGCTGTTGATAGCACAGATCGACGGCGCATACGAAATCGTAGACACTGTCACATGCGCGAATCTGCTAGACTCCATCACTCTGGACGAGAATTTGGTTGATATCCAAACAAATCCCGAATATGGTCACATTACGTACAACGTGTCCTCCATGTCTGTGGCAGAAACAAAACTCTTCAGAATTGGACAGACGAGAGTGACTTTTTCAGAAAGTAATGACGTACGGACAGAAATTTTTGCGTCCCAGCTCCTGCGGAAATATCGACTCATGCATACTACCACTACCACCCCGGCGAAATCAGTTATTGGTGCCCTGATTTTTATTAATGTGATATTCCACAACGAAACAGACTATAACAGCATCGAACTCAAGTCAGGAATCGAACTAGCAGTCCAGAAAACAAACTTGACTTCTGCCTTGGTGACGAAGAAGTCATCTGAACTTGCTTCAATCACCGTAGACGAATGTTCCTGGTTTACGACAAGACGGTATAACCAAACAATGCTCGTATGTGGAGTGTTGTTTCGTTTCAACAAATGTGTTTATGTCCCGTTTCAGCAGAATATTCACAGCCTTGAACACATGAACTGGCTCACCAACTTGCTGTCACTCATGTTGGGCATGGGAAATTTATTTTTCACGTATGACCTTGAAAAAACACAAAAGGCAGGTGGTTCTTTGTGCGAGAATGTTGATGCAAAAGCAAGTGTGAGAGGATTCCCATTCAAGCTGTGTGAGAACATGCAAATGATCGCCACTTGCTTCGCCGAAGGCGTCCCGTGCGATAAAGCACAAAGTGAGCAAAATATGAATAAGTTCTGGAATGTTTACAGCATCATAAATAACGAGGACCCAAGTATTATCACTGCCAGGAGCATCAAACCTGTGGTGAGCATGCCAGGTGACTTCATAACGACCTTTACGCTGGTCCACATGATCACACACACGACGGCGTACACTGACAAGGACATGTATTTCAAAAACTCCATCCAACGACCATGTTTCCTGGGCCAAATTCCGCGCAAGATGGTGGTGTCTGAGCAAGGGTATTTTTATGTGGCGACCTGTCAGCCGTGCATGCTGAACACGTACTACACCGAACACCCTACACCGCGCACTTCAATCACCGAAGACGCTATGAAAACAAAAACTTTGATCCTGGGACTCGTTTCCAATTCACAGGACAGTGCGTTGAAAGCGTATTATCTGGTGGAAAACAAGGGTGGAGACACTCAATGGGTAGGCATATCACCTGGAGACCCGCCAGCTGATTTAAGTATTGGGATCGCAGGGGGCACGACAGTAACAATAAATGTTGACAACAAGGTCATATTTGATGGCATCCGGGGGCCTTCTGGCGTTCAATCTGTATCTACTGTTGACGATTATGGGGCAACCACCGTGACAATCACGATTCCCATCATTTACGGCGAAGATAGTGACGACGCCGACGCCCCGATCTTCATTGACGTACACACCAAAGTGCCTACAAATGTCACTAACGAGAAGTTCCTGGCGATTCTTCCCATCCGACACCCAATGTTGCAGACCTGCACACCGTGCCCCGACGATTTCGTCACCAAGGACTATGGCAGTACGAGTCTTTCGGCGTGTGTGAAATTTGAAGGGGCGCGTCGAGCCAACATCTCAACGACGTTTCCTGCAATTGTCAACACGACGACAAAACTCCTGGATTCCATTGCCGACTTTCAGCTCCGGCTGGTCGTTTTCTCAGACGAAACCTCGCGGGTGCAATTTTTCATTGAAACCACTGCCCAGATGGCGATTTTGCAAAAGGAACGTATCCAACTCGATGTGGCGCGTTTTTTCGGCATGCAGGCTCAGTCCAGCACAACCTTTTCATTTGGATTGGCCGATCTGCACGATGTCAACACTCTCCCCTCCTCCGTTCTACCAGGACCTGTGCGGAGGTTACTCCAAGCAGGCACAGGTTCTGGAGCAGCTGTGATGTCGACGGACATTGTTGGACTCTCGCACTCTTTCTTATCTATGCTCTGTGCATATTCGCCAACAAGCCAAGAAGTGATGGACAGTACCCAGAGCACCATCCTTTTCTGCAACAACCGGCGGTGTATGACAATTATTGAGACGTGAAGATTAAATGCTTGTTGTTTCTCGGGTGGTGGCAACATGTTGCCAACGCATTTGTCGGAATATATCACGCAGTAATTCTTCTGGATATCGCCACTGTACGTATGTGAGCACAACTCTGTGTGCTGCCACATTTTGGTAAATTGGGCGGGGCAGCCACCAGCAAAAAGAAGCAGGAACGGGCGTGGGGTTGGGAGAGCCTGGAAATGCAGTTGAGAAACAGAGTCGTGAGATTCTGCCAAAATGTCAGTCTACTTACTACATACGTATAGCCGTATGTAAACTGATCATTGAGTGAGTGACAGAATTCGTCACTGGGGATGCTAGAATACCAGATGGACAATACGAGCGTGTAATGCGTTCATAAGCGCAACAAACACTCGGTCGTCAACACATTTAAACGGACAACGGTCTGGAGTGGATGTCCAGTCTGTAATTGACAGAGCGGGAGTTGATTGGACTGCAGGCCCTTAATCTCTTTGAAATGTCCCACAGAGGGGGGGATGAATACGTCCAAATTCGATCCTATCACGTGCATTGGAGCTAGCAGACCGGCGGAAGAAGACAGAGTGCGCATGTAAACGCGTGCAATGTCGTTGGGTTCCAAGCCATTAAAATTGAGAACATGGATGCCATCTTCGGTGCATCCGTTCTGTGGAACCAGATCAGTGAACCTGGGCTCGTCATCGACCCAATCATCGCACACGTGCACGGCAAAATTGACCAGATGTTCCGAGTCATCGTCGGCTGTCAGAATGAATGTGCCGTTTGACAAGCAGCGAGCAGCATTGCACCATCGGTTTTGTATTTGTTGGCGGCTATTTTCACCGCCCCACATGCCTTCGCCGTCGTACAATAGCTCATTGAAATTCTTCATGTCGCGAATCATGCTATATATATGCGCCTCAGATTGGTTTGAAAGATCGGCGATATCGTAGGATAGTCCATAACTGTGCATAAATGAACTCATTTCATGACAGGAGGCGTATATTGTCTCTGTGTTTTCGACGAATTTCGCACACACCTCACGTATGTTTTGCAACTCGAACCATATGGCAGAGCTGGCAGGTCCGACTGCCGAGCTTTGTTTCGGCTTGAATTCTCCGTTTTTTTTTATTGCAACCATCTCGTTGTGTTTTCTAGTAGCTTCTTGTTCGAGTTTGAGCGTCCGAAAGCAGTCTTCGACAACTTTACGACCTTGCTTGTTTTTCGACACGCTCAGTCGCAGTTGGCGAATCGCGCCTTCGTGTGCGTAAATTTCGTCGATCTCAGTAACCAAGATGGTCTGGTATTGTGCTAATTGTTCACCAAAATCTGCGAGCAATACCTCTCCATTGGCATCATCGATATGCTCTGAGAACGTGCAGAAACAGTCTGCACACAGACTTGTCAGTTTTGCACCGGTTGTGCTTTGCATCAAAACGCCATGCACGGGCGCTTTATTGCAACCATCACAATGGACATAGTGCACGGGGCGTTGCGCCATTGGACTGTCCGTACGAG
>Ga0209491_10006016_pt1 | contig 17220 bp, 16 predicted proteins | sample BON02_FD_187213 | JGI IMG/M metagenome (GOLD analysis project Ga0209491, IMG submission 187213) | Freshwater microbial communities from Lake Bonney liftoff mats and glacier meltwater in Antarctica - BON-02 (SPAdes) (version 2) | ecosystem: Environmental > Aquatic > Freshwater > Ice > Glacier...
CCCTGCAGGGGAAAGGGGGGGAGGGGGAGGATGAAGTTTGGGATTTGACACGGGATGAAGATGGCTTACAACAAGACGATATTGGTTTGCAAGGACATGAGGTGGTGGAGGAGGAGGTGGAGGAGGAAATGGATGAGGTAGATATGGCAGAACCGGGGGTGATGATTGAGATGTGAAAGGATGGGAGATTGGGGGGGGGGAGGAGGTTGGTGGGGTATAGAAGCCCTTTTGGGGGTCCATTTTGTGAAGAAAGAGCACATAGATCAACAAACCCTTTTGCACACGCGTTGTGTAGGCCATGATTAGCTATATCGCGCGTTTTCATAAAAAAACTATAGGCCATTTTTTAAAAATCGTCTGCTACGTCTATACACACATCCTCCTACCCCCTGCAATGGACCAGGTCAAAACTTGACTGGGTTTTCCCACTGTTGCAGCACGTCAACCTATATGGGATTTCACGTGCATAATGTCCATACTCTAATCTATCATATTACCAAGTCTTGGGCTTTTCCAATAGGCCGTTTTTCATTTAATAGGGCAAACGTGAAGGTCAAAGGGGAGGGGTCAAAATGGTACTTTTCCCACGACTCCTCATGTTCGACGCCGCTTCCCGCAATTTCCACCGCGCAAACGCTTCTTTGGTACGAGAAGCACACTTTTCTCTTAGGGGGTGAGTGACAGCGAGTTCGCGATGATGAGGAATAGGGCAAAACGAAAAATGGCTTGGAGGTCCGATTTCTCCGGTCACAGTGAGAGTTAAGAAGAGTCAACTAGGTGAAAAACATGTCTTTTAATGTGGTTTATGCGTGTATTTGTTTTTATTATGTTCTGATTGATTATTTATGACATATAGGGCAAAAAAGGGCTAGGTTGACGAACTTGACAAATCCAAGCCACCTGCACCAATACCATGGGCCGGCGGACACAACGCAACGCAAGCCACTCGAACATTTGCCTAACCAACACTAATCTAACCTAAATAACCCCTGGCAACCAGAATCTTCTCTCTCAGGCAGTGGTGGACGGCACTGCCAAAGCACGTAGGGATTTTTCAACCGAGCGAGCAAAGCAATAATATGTTGACCCCGCACGACAAGGCAGCGGCGGTTGCTGCCCACACTTACGTCTCTTCCAGGAAGGAAAACGTTTTGCGCGCACGCATCGTGACGGGCTTCAACAATTTTGTCCACCAGCCCGTGGTCGAAGACCTGTGTTATACTTTGTTCTGGCTTCTGCATTGCGTGCTCGGTCCCATCTACGGCGTAGGTCTCCTCCTGTTGCTGCTCAAGGACGCGTTGGTGGGTGCTGTGGTGCCCACGTTTGAGGAGGCCAAAGGGCGGAGTATATTGGTCACTGGCTGCGATACTGGTAAGTCTTGATCGATGCCCTGCGTGCGGCGTGCAGAGTGTGTTGGTGCTTGGGAAGAGGGGAGGCAGCAGGTGGCCTCCTCTCCTTGCCTTCTGGAGTCGAATGGGCAAGTGGAGGCAGAGGGCGCAAAGATATGGCCCCTTTTGCTTTATATACATACTCCTCCGCCTCACATCCCTCATTGCTTTTCTTTTGGGCCAATCCCTAGGCTTTGGGTATGAGCTCGCTTTGGAGCTGTACACCCGCGGCTGGAACGTTTACGCGGGCTGCCTGCGGGCCGAGAGCGTGGCCACCCTCACCGAAAAGGCAGGCGGTCCAAGCATGCACGCCGTCCAAATGGACGTAACGAAGCAGGCTGATATTGATCATGTCCTACAACGAATTGAGAAGGAGAATGCGGAGCAGGGCCTGTATGCCGTGGTGCTCAACGCGGGGGTGGGTCGCGGGGGGGTGGTGGATTGGATGCCGCTGGAGGAGTATCGGAGCATCATGGAAGTGAACTTCTTCTCTGTCGTTGCTGTGGTCAAGGCTTGTCTGCCTTTGCTCAAGCAAGCCAAGGGTCGCATTGTAAATGTCACGTCGTTTGCTGGCCTTTTTCACGGCGCGCCGTGCATGAGTGCGTATTGTGCGAGTAAGCACGCGAGTGAGGCGTTTACCACCAGCTTGCGCTTGGAGATGAAGGGGTGGGGGATCAAGGTATGTCAAAATGAGTAGGAAAAGGGAAGGAAGGATATTGAGAAACAAGGGAGATTAGCATGCTTAGAGATGCCTTCTTCACTCACCCACCCCACTCTTCAAACTATCCTCTTATAGGTCGTGACCGTAAACCCTTCCTTCCACAAAACGCACATCGCCTCGGGGGCCGCCGCCACGCTCCAGCAATCCTACGACGCCCTCCCCCCCACCAAGCAAGCCGAATACGGCCCCTCCTACCTGAAAACCTGCCGGAGCATCTGCAACCGTGCGCACAAATCTTCGTGGGACCCACATAATGTTGTCACGGCCTTGCTTCGAGCCAGCACCGCCGTCCGTCCCCGCACGCAATATATTGTTGGTGCGGACGCTAAGTATGCATTGCTCCCTCTATTGAATCTCCCTACTCATTTGGTGGAAGACATTATTGCTTATGTTTTGCTAAGGCGGCTGGTGCCTGCCAAGGTGCGGGAGGAGGAGCAGAAGGGCAAGGCGCGGGTGGGAACGGTGGAGCAGAAGGAGAAGAAGCAGACTAAGCAAGTGTCTGGGGCCTGAGACAACAACAAGAACGGAAGGAAAGAAGTCGAGAAGCCAAGCTCACGGACGCACAAAGCATTTACACCTAACATTTTGAAAAAGTAAAGTAAAACGCAAAACATTTTGACGAACGAAAAAGCAGGAAAAAAAAAACCTTTTGGAAATTGAGATGAGCCAACGAAGCACCTAGTTGAGAAATCCTGCAAAAGTAAAACAACAACTACATGTAAACTACTTTGGTCTCGGTCCATGAAAATTCTTCTTCTTCCTGCTGTTCGCATTCACACCCACTGGTCTGTGCGTCGTTTTCCTTCCCTACGTCTGCGTCTTCATCAAATCGTTTGATTCTCGACACCAACGGTAAATGCGTGCATTTCCATCTTCCTTCTTCCCTCTTTATATATATTCACAAAGCCCAACAATAAGTAAATTAAGTCACACTAACCTAAAACAAAATTGAAATTCAGAATAGTAAAAAGAAAAAGAAAGGACCCACCTTTCCCCTCCCATCCTCAACCTAATCATCTCCACATCCACTATCCCTCCACTCTCTCCTGCCCATCCCCACACTCCTCCCCCCCACTTGAGTCCCCCGCTGTCGACTCCTCCTCAAACGACTGATCCATATCATAGCTCGTATGGCTCGCCGAGCTCTGATCCGTGTTCGTCCCACTCCTCCATGCCGAAATCCCCCCCCCATCCGGCTGCGGCAAAGTCGCATCGTCCGGATTCTCATTCTCAATAAAGCCATACAGAGTAGCCACCGTCGTTTCCGACACACCATTCAAATACCGTTCACATGCCAGAGAAACCCTCCCCCAAAACACTGCATACTCCGACAACCTTCCATTCAACCTCGCCACCGTATCAGGGCTATGCGCATTCGAGATCAAATTCCTAATATGCTCCCCCCTCCTAATCATCAAATCCAAATCCACCTCACACCGTGCCCAAAACGAGTCCAGCCGCTCCAGAATTCGATCCAAGCGCTGCAAACACACTATAACCTGACTAATCTGCTTATCCTCCAATTGCCGCGTCGCCCCCGCCGTCTCCCCAATCACCCTCAAAGGCTCCACCGCCTCAGCAGGCAACAAATCATTCAACACATGCGCAAGCTCATCCACCTTCGCGTCATACTCCCCCTCAATCGCATAGGTCTCATCACAATGCACCGACGGCAACAACGACTCCAAAATCTGCTCATCCGTCAAAGGCCCTTCCTTCTCTTGCTCCATCTCCTGCTGCTGCTGCTGCTGCTGCTGCTGCTGCAGCTCTTCCGGCGACTGCTCCCCCCCCGCCCCGTAATAATGACTGATCTTCGCTTCTCCATGCGGCTGCTGACTTGCCGCACACGCCCCTCTCCCCGAAGCATGATGCCCTCCCTCCTTCCCACCCTCCTCCGCCCTACACTGCTTCTTCTTCTCTCCCGTCCCATCATGTCCCTGCCACACCTTCCTCTCCTCCTCCTGCTCCCTCTGCTGCTGCAAACCCTTTGGCCCTCCCCCCCCTCCTCCTCCACCACCACCCTGCGGAGGCTGGCATTGCTTGCTCCTCCTCTCCCTCTCCCTGTACTGAACCAACTTATGAGAGCCCACTAACTCACTTGCGGCCTTCTTGATGATTCTCGACATCTGCACCGTCGCCTGCTCGTTACTCCTCTGCACGTCCTGGATTTCCTTCCTAATCTCGCTCAACCACTGCCGGATCGACAAAAAGAAAGACTGTGCTAAGACCAACTCCCCCTCCTTCAAGGCCAAGGTCAAATCCGGAAAAATCGCCAGAACCAACGCAGCTACCTCGTGTACTTTCCGCAACAATTTAACAGTGAGATGCAGCTCATGCCTACAGACCACTGCTCCTGTGCGCACACAAAAGGCGATCTCAGATGCGACTTGTCCTTTTTCCGTGATCATCAGATTGAAGGCTACCCCGAGACTCTGCGCTATCCATCGTTGGACCTTCACTAACAGCCCTAGCCTCACTTCGACAGGAGCAGTCGCAATCGGATCAGGTGCCACGTGGGGGGGCCGAGGAGGGGGAGAAGCAGGAGGCATCGGGCCGCTGAGACTACTGCTGCTACTGCTGCTGTTGCTCCCGCTGTTGCCGCCGACGCCGCCGCCGCCGCCACCGCCGCCGCTGGTAGCACTATTGGTGGTGTGGCCCCTGGGCTGGCCTTGGGCGGGGGAAGGAACCATTTTGCCTGCTCCGGTGCCTGTGGGAGGGAGACCACCGCATTCATTATGGGAGGAGCGAGCGTCGGTGCGGCCGGGGCGAGTGCCGACAGAACCGAGGGCGGCAGGGTCTTCGCCTATACAGGAGTCGGGGCGCATGGTGCTGCTGATGGCGATGGTGGGAATGGCTCCGCTGTGGGCTTGTTGTTGTTGGGAGTGGAGGTGGTGGTATTGTTGTTGTTGCTGCTGCTGCAGGTGCGGCGGGGGTTGTTGTTGTTGTTGCTGCTGCTGCTGCTGCTGCTGCTGCTGCTGCTGCTGCTGCTGCTGCTGCTGCTGCTGCTGGTGGAATTGCTGCTGTCGGTACTCTTCCTCTTCCTCGTCGTGCTGCTGGCGCTGGCGTTGCTGCTCCTGGTGCTGCTGCTGAGCGTGATACTGCTGCTGCATATGCGAATGATGCGTGTGCTTCTCGCCCGGGGGGAACCGTTGCTGGAACTGCTGTGGTTGCCCTTGGGCGGTATGATGAAAATCGGCAGGTAAATTATCCATCCCCCTCGCCCATGGATGCTGCAAGGCCTGCGCTGCCGTCAATCGCTTCGCGGCATTCGGAGTCATCAGCCTCTTGATCATATCCTTGGCAGCGAGGGATAAGTGATCCCATAACCCCAACCCCTCCACCTTCAAGACGCCACTGAAAGGAGTTAGTGTCCCATCTTCATCCACCCGATGCACCACATCAAACTCCGGAAACTTCGCCACCAGCATCACGTGCATCACCGCCCCCAGCGACCAGCAATCCGCCGGAAACCCCGAAGCCTTCCCCTGTCCATGCGCTAACAACTCCACCTCCGGCGCCAGATACGCCCGCGTCCCCACAAACGTCTTCGCATCACTCCCTCCCCCCGCCGGATCAATCAACTTCGACAAACCAAAATCCAAGAGCTTCACCACAATCCCCTCCCTCCCCTCGTTGTAACCCCCTCCTCCCCGTCCTTCTCCTCGTCCTCCCGCGCTTCTCGCCCCGGCGGCGGCGGCTCCTTCGGCCGTGGAGGAGGAAGGGGAATCGGGGGAGGGCAAGGCGAGAAGGACGTTTTCGGGTTTCACGTCTCGGTGGACAATGTTATGGCTGTGGAGATACCGCAAGGCCTCGGCCAGCTGCACGAAAATGGGACGGGCGTCGGCTTCCGAGTAGTGATTACGCTCCAAGATCTCAAAGAAAAGTTCCTTGCCCCGGATGAGCTCCATGACGATGACTAGGGTGTTGGCGTTCTCGTAGACCGTGTGGAGCTTAACGATGTTGGGGTGGGCCACGCTCTTCAAAATGATCACCTCGCGCATGACCCGATCGAAGCGCATCTCCGACGCACCCTTCATCTTGATAGGGCGCAGGTCAATGATCTTGGAAGCCCACTCCAAGCCCGTCTTCTTTTCGATGCACCGCCGCACCACCGCAAACGCCCCCCGGCCCAGCTCCCCACCCCGCGGCAACTCATAGTCTGTCAAGAAGTTAGTGGGCAGCAAATCTCGGCGCGTCGACGGGTTCTGGCGGCTCCTCTTCTTCGTCCCGGCAGCCCCGGCAGCGGCGGTGGTTGTGTTTGGGGGCGGGGCTTGACGCTGTGGATTTCGGGCGGCGCTCCCTGGGGGGGAGGTCGGTGCTGGCGGCTGCTGCTGCTGCTGCTGCTGCCATTGGGGTGACAATGGCGGCGGCGGGGGCTGCATGGTGCGCCTGTGTTGGTCGTGTGGAGTCATATACAGTGTATATTGGGTGAGTGCATCTTGGATGAACGCCGCGGCATGTTCAGATGCCGTACCAGAAGTCCAAACGCCGGCCACCCCCATTATCGCATCCAAGGCAGACAATAGGTCATCGCGTGTGTTTCATGCCGCGTGCTTTCTGAGATTGGGACTTGTCCGACCCCTGCGTCGGGGACTGCTGGAGGCAACAGCATCAAGTGCATGCAGAAAGCGAGGCCAAGCGGGGCGAAAGGTTGAAACACTCCTTCCTGCCGAATGTTGCGCCAAGCCCATGCGAGGGTCAGACAGGCAGAAATGAAGAGCAAAACAAAACGCGGGGCGACTAAATGATTGAAGCACTCAACATGTTATGTGCTTTGTTTCTTTGATTTACATGTCCCTTCCCCAGCTCGAGATATTGGTACATATGTACAATACAAGCCATGCCCCCCCCCTCTCCCTCCCCTCCCCATCTGTTCTAGCCCTTCTTCCGCGCCACCACTACACTTGGCAAGCCAGACGATGAACTACCCATACCTACTGCTGAAGACGAAGATATTCTAAAATGTGCCGGGTTAATACCCAATTTTGCGCGCTTGATAGCCAAGGCTTTCTTGGCTTCAGCTGCTGCCACCGCTTTACTCTGCAGGCCTATGCTGCTACTGCTACTACTACTGCTGCTCCCCCGCCGCGCCACCATCACCAACGCTGACGACGACGAGGACAACGACGAGGACGACGGCAGACTGTTACGCTTCCTATCCAAACTGCCATCTCCATCGAAAATGGAGGAGCTCATTATGCTAGTAAACTTACTCTTGGCACCTTTCTTGAACCCTTCGCGCCGGGCACGAGTCAGTCCGCCCGACCCCCCCGCAAGCAACGCCGCCGGGCCCTCCCTCCCGTCCTCCTCACTAGCCGGCAACATTCGAAACCGCAACCCTTTCGCAGCACTCTCGTCTTCCAAGGCCTGCAACACCTTCTTCTCTCCACGGAATTTCGTGCGCATGAGCCGATTCACCCCGCTTGTGTCTGCTTCCAGCCGGTTGTTTGCATCGATCAATTCCTGCAAGCGTGCCGCGCCCGCATTCGTCTGTCGCTTCTGGTCCTTACTCCTCTCCAACGCCACGAGCGGATCAACCGACACACCAGCATTTGGCGCATTTGCCGAGATAGGAACAGCTCCTCCTCCTCCTCCTCCTCCTCCTCCGCCGCTGGGCTCCACCGAAAGGACAGGCAACCCAATCGACTCAGCATCATACTCCTGCTCACGCTTACGGATGCCTTCGACAAATTCGTAATCGCAGTTTTTGGGATCGGTTCGGATGATGAGGAGGTTCTTACAGGTGGCGCATTTCATGTGGAACTCCCAGATTTTGGTGGAGAAGTAGTTGCCGGCCTGAAGGAGGAGGGAGGGAGGGAGGGAGGGAGGAAGGGGAGAAGTTAGGACTAAAGGAAGCATGGCATGCGGTGGATAGAGGCCTCGGGACAGTGACGCATTGCTGAAATAGGACTTGAGAGGACAGCAAGCAAGTCTCACACATACAAGGAGACCCATGCCATACTCACAAAGCCCTCACATCGACGTACCTGCTTTTTCTGGGCATTAAACCGCACGCCCTTCCCAATGTGGGACTCGCATTTCAAGCACCAGCTGTTGTACGGAAGCTCGAAGCGGATGACGCCCTTTTGCGTGAATTGGTTGTGTCCTGGTAGGAGGGGGAGGAAGGGAGGGAGGGAGGGAGGATGAGCGACACTCTGGTCCTGGAAGCACCACACAACCAAACCCAACACCCAGTACCACGCACCTTTGGAGCCCGTGATCTTGTTCAAGGAGGCCTTCCCATCCCAGTCGGGGGGGCGGTAGTACCCATCGGCCTGCGCCGCGGCCAAGGACGACATGGTTCGATGACGGTGGAAGGGGCGGAATTAGGCAGCAGGGTGGGAGATGCGCAGCCCAAAGCCCTTGGAAAGACGAGCCAACCCCCGTTGTGCGGTCGGTTGAGGATGGAGGTGGTGCCAGTCGTCGTGTGCAGTGCCTGTGTGGTGTGGTTGTGTGGTAATGGGAGAGTTAGAGTGGACAAAAGGGCACGGCAGGGTCATCGTCTGTCGTCTGCCTTCGTCTGCCTTCTCCCTTCCCGGTTTGACGCCCTCACATTTACGTTCACACCACAACCACGCCCAACCACAGCCACAGAGCGCCACAGCCACCTCACACAGCTCGACCTCCATTGTCTCCGGCCCTAGGCAAAACGTGCCGGCACTGCTTGTCCTCACATTCCCATTCACCCCACCCCGCACACACAGCATCATCATGTCGTCCTCCTCCTCCTCCGAGTCCGATTCCACGCCCACTCCTCCTCCAGCGGCTCCCGCCACCGCACCGACCCCCACTTCTTCCCATGGCCTCGAAGCCTACCACACCCACTTAATGGAGGCCGCCAAGCTGGCCGCGCAGCTAACGCAGGAGCAAAAGGACGCCCTCGAGACCATTGCGAATCAGATGGCCCGTCCCGGACGAGGTCTACTAGCGGCCGACGAAAGCGTGCCCACCCTGGGCAAGCGCCTGGTGGCCGCGGGATTAGTCAACGACAAAGAGACGCGACGGGCGTATCGTGAGGTCTTGTTTGGTCATCCTGAAATGGGGGAGTATTTGAGCGGGGCCATTTTGTTTTCGGAGACCCTAGGGCAAAAAGCAGCCAAAGACCCAGAAGGCCGTTTGTTTCCCGCCTTGTTGCAGAGCAAGGGCGTCCTGCCTGGAGTAAAGGTGGACACGGGCTTGGAGCCTTTGGGGTATTCTCCGCGAGAGACGCATACGAAGGGGATGGACGATTTGATGGAACGTTGTCAGGGCTTTTATGCGCAAGGCGCGCGATTTGCGAAGTGGCGGGCTGTGATTCGGATTGATGAGACGGCGCAGTTACCTACCCGAGCGTGTATGCAGATTAATAGTGCAGAGCTTGCGCGGTACGCGGCGGTGTGCCAGGCGTGTGGGCTGGTGCCGATTGTGGAGCCGGAGATTTTGATTGAGGGGCCGCATACGGCCGAGACCTTTGCAAGAGTGACGGAGGCGGCGTTGAGTGAGGTGTATTATACCTTGGCGCAGGCGAAGGTGTTTTTGGAAGGGTACGTAGTAGTTGAAAGGGGGAGGAAAAGGGACTGAGGGAGGGTAGAAGGAGACCGCTTATATCTTTCGCAGACACTCACCCTCCTCCCCTCCTCCTTTTCAACACAACAACAGCACATTGCTCAAGCCCCAAATGATCATGCCTGGCGTCGATTGCCCCCCTGAGGAGCGGCCTACCCCCGAGGAGGCCGCGCGACGCACCTTGGAAGTCCTGCGGAGACGCGTCCCGCCCGCCGTTCCCGGAATTGTCTTTTTGTCAGGTATATATGTGCTGATGATTTTTGGTCGTTATTGCTTTGCTTGTTGTGTCCATCTATCTGTTCATTTTTCCCCTCCTAGTAATAGTCACTCATTTTCTCCTTCCTCTCCTTTTCCCTCCCTCCTTCTTATTCGTAATAGTGCTCAAATTCCCCTTCCCTCCCTCCCTCCCTCCCTTCCTCCTACCTTTCTTCCCCACCAGGCGGGCAAACCGAAGAACAAGCCACCTTGAACCTCAACCTCATCAACCAATTGGCCAATCAAGCCCCCTCCTCCTTCCGTCCCTCCCTCACGACCTGCCCCTGGATTCTGTCTTTTTCCTTCGGTCGTTCTTTGCAGGCGTCCGTCTTGGCTGCATGGGAGGGGAAAGAGGAGAATTACACAGCAGCAGTAGCAGTAGCAGGAGCGTTGGCAAAAGCGAATGCCCAAGCGCAATTAGGAGAGTATGTCGGACCCCATCCTTCTCTTTTGAAAGGGAAGAATTTACATGAGACGAACAGGGGTTTTTATGACCAGGGAGCAGCAGGAGTAGCAGCAGGAGGGGCAACAGCAGGAGCAGCAGAGGAGAAGGAAAAGGCTCTTCCTAAGGAGGTGGTGGCTGAGAAGGAGGGGGAGGGGGAGGGGGAGGAGACGGCTAAGGCGGAGGTAGAGGCGGAAGCACTGGCTGCCGCTGCTGCTGCTGCTGCAGATGCGACGGAAGGAGAGAGCAGCAGTAGCACGTAATGGAAACAGAGAGGGAGAGAAGGATGAATTATGTGAGAAGCGAACAGTGGGTGAAACAGGTAAAAAGAGAAAAAACCAAAAAAAGAATGGCATAATATGAAGTGGTTTGGTAGTATCTGATATCTTTCGTGGTGTGCTTTTTTTCTTCCTTCTTTCCTTCTTCATCTCTTTTCGTTTTGGTTTCGTCTTGCTTCGCCAGACGCTCGCTCCTTTCTCGTGTGCTTATTTGTTTCTTTCTTTCCTTCTTCATCTCTTTTCGTTTTGGTTTCGTCTTGCTTCGCCAGGCGCTCGCTCCATCCACAGCCACCAGCCACTTATACTCCTCTCTCGCATTGCAGTGTTCTTCCTCTTCTTTTTTCTTCTCTCGTTTGGACCCCGCCCTCCCTCACTCCTTCTCACTCACTCTCTTGCTTCTTTTCTTCATTTCTTACCATTTCACAATAAACACACACTCACTCAGTTTTCCACTCTTCTTCTTCTTCTTCTTCTTTGTCGTCTTTTTATTCTTCTTCTTTTCTCTACTTTTTTAGGCGGCATTCTACCTTACATCTACGCGTCTTCTCCTCTTTGCTTCTCTCACACACATCGACGCACACACTCACGCATCGCTGCTGCCCTTCCCTCTGTTCTTCGTACCCCTCCCTCTCTCTCCTTCCCCTTCCCTTCTCTCCCCTACCCACCCACCCAAACACAACTCCATCCTCCTCCTCATCCTCATACATCCACCATCTCCGCCTCCACCCCTTCCTCCTCCTCTTCCTCCTCCCCCTCCTCCCCTCCCCCATTCTCCTTACTATCCAAAGGCGACCTCCCAACAGTCACATTCCACGCCTTCATCGCCGCCGGCAACTCAACATTCACCTGCCTCTCCTCCCCCTCCTCCTCTCCCTCCTCCCCTCCCTCCCTCCCTCCTCCCGACACCGACCCTCCACCACTTTTCTTGGCCACTGCTGGAGTGAAAGACTGAGAGGCAGTGCCCGAGCCACCAGGCTGGAGGGCGGCCTTGATGGCCTCTGCGGGGGTTCGGCTCAAATTCGAACCGACGCTTGAACGACGCAAACGCGGCGCAGAACAACCAGACAAACGAGGGGTTTTACTACCACTGTTGCCGCTGGCATTCTTGCCGCTGGTGCTGTTGTTGCTGCTGCTCATCCTGGCCTGCAGCGGCGTGCGGCCCACTCCAAAGCTGGACTGCCGACGGCTGCTGCTGCTGCTGCTGCTGCTGCTCCCGCTGCCGCTGCCGGCCATGCTCTGACGGTGCAAAGCGTCCCCCGGACTCTTGAGTGAGGGAGGGAGGGAGGGAGGGGGCATTGCGGCCCTGGCCTCGGCTTGGACCTTGAGCTCCTTCTCGAATTGTTGCAGGTCGAATTCAATCTCGTGGAAGAGGGTAGGGTTGGCACTGAGGGCGTCTTTGACCTCTTCTTTGTTATGCCTCATGAGCTCCAAGAAATATTCCATCACATTACGAATCAAGGGGGAATGAGCCCTCTCCAAACACGCCTTCAACGACACCAACTCCGGCACTACATGCTCAAGTAAATGCTTGCGGGACACCTTCGTAAGCAACCGTCCCTTCGCTGCAGCCGCTGCTTCCGCCCCTCCCCCCGACCCATCCTCCGCCATCAACGCCTCGGCATCTTCATCCTGCGTACTGCTTCCTCCCTCCCCTCCTCCCCCTCCTCCACCCCCCCCTCCTCGTCCACCCGCCACCTTGATATCAGGGCACCTCAACACAGCCAACGCGTCCCGTACCAGATTCTCATCCCTCTTCAATTTCTTCAAGGCCGCCTCCCTCCTCTGTCCCTGCGCAAACCGACTCGCCCGATGATGAGACTGAATCTTGATCCCCCCTGCCTCCCCATCCTCATCCGTCGCCGCCCCCAAAATATCTTGCGTCAATTTCGCCGTCACCTGAATCCGCTGCTCATCACCCATATGCTGCAACATCGCTCTATAAATATGCATCCTCTTCTTAGCCGCCCCTCCCTCCCCTTCTAAATCGACCCCTTCCATCGTCACAGCTGTCCCGCTCTCCGCCCCCTGAGATAAAGCAGCCTTATATGCCTCGTGGTCGACACACCCATTCAACACCACAAGAGCCTCCACGAAATGGTTGACAAACAACGACGGGCACTTCTGCAACAGCGGGGTGAAGATCATATAATCCGCAACCTCCGCCACTCTCACATCTTTATCCACCAATATCGCAAGATACCGATGCAAAAGCAACCCCCTCCACTTCAAATAATCCTGCAACAACAACTGCGAAATCAGCGCCAGGGCATGCCTTCGAATCAAAGCACTCTCGTCCTGCAAACACCGCGCCATAGCAGGCACATGCCTCTCAACCAAACTAGTATATCGCACGCACAAATCCCCCAAAATCAACAACGCATTCGACTTGATGGCCGCCGAGCTCCCCACCGACAACTCTCTCACAAACACATTCACATTCTCCTTCGCCAGCGCCTTATCCCTCAAACACGCCTTCCCCAGCGCCAAAAACGCATGCGCCCGTACAGGCTCCGGCACCGCCACCGCAACCGTGCCCGGAGGACTCGTCCTTTCCTCCCTCCCTCCCTCCTCGTGCACTTTCTTCGCCTCTTCCATCGGAAGAATCTCAGGCAGCAACAACACACGAATAAGAGAAATAGTAGCCGCTGGGACCGGTACACGAATCAAAGGGCCCCCACCAGGAGTACCAGCAGCGGGGAGCTCCGCCTTCTTCTTCCGTCCCTTCTCCGCCGCCGAAGCAGCAGCAACAGCAGCAACGCTCTTACTCTCCTCCTCATTCGGACTAAACCCCAATATCGCAACCGCCCCCACCAAAAACGTCGCCCTCCCCAACCTCCCACACATCTCCTTCCCCATCCCCTCCCTCCCTCCCTCCCCCCCTCCCTCAGTACCCTCCGGTCCAACCACAAACCCCCTCAACACCTTCTCACAAGCCTCAAGCACCTCCCCCGCAGCCTTCCTAATAATCACAGCCCCCTCCTCCAAAGTCGGCGCCTTGGCCAAGCACAACGCCGAGATCGTCTCCAAGGCCGCTCCACAATTCTCCGGGGACAATCGTGGGTGTAGCTCACTCAAAAACCCCAACAATTCCTCAGCTAATCCCATCCCCATTTCCGCTGGTACATCCGGGGCGATCCGAGCGAGGACTCTCAGAATCTTACGTGCGTCCTCCTCCAAGGCTTCGGCCTCCCCCTCCTCCCCTCCCAACCCTTCAAAAGCCCGTCGCCAGCACGTGATGACAAAAGCAGGGTCCGAAGGCAGAACTTTCATTCCCCCACCACTGCTACTGCTGCTGCTGCTGCTGCTGGGAAGCAAGGCACTAGCAGCACGATCACTAGCCAAAATGGCCTCCAGCAACGCCCAGGCTCCGCGACGGAGGGCGGTCGGGTCTTCGACTACTGCTACAGCAGCAGCAGCAGCAGCAGCAGCAGCAGCAGCAGCAGTAGCAGCAGTAGTGGAAGAAGAGTCAATAGAGGCAAGAGCAGCGGTTTGCAGGGCTTCCATCAGTTCCTTGAGTCGACGCGGGGCGACGGCTTGGGCATTCTGCGCTTGTACAACTAGACCAATGGCGTTCTGCAGACACTTGTTCAAATCCCGCGAAGCCACAATCGATAACAACTCCCACACCGTCGAGGTCCTTGCTCGCAACGCCGCCTGTGCCCTCGCCGCTGCTTCCTTCCTCCCTCCCTCGTCCTCCATATCGTCCTCCATATCGTCCTCCACCTCCATTTGAGCGCCGCGACGAGCACGCTGAGGCTTACTAACCGGCGGCCCCGCTGCTGCTTCCTTCCTCTGTCGATGCCATGCGATAATTCGATCCAGAATAACCTCATGCACCAAATCCACCAATCGATTCAGAATACTCTGTTCCGGATCAGCAACCAAGGGCAGCACAGCCTTCACCCACGTACTCTGCAAGACTTTATTCCCCGGATCCGCTAATAAAAGACTCGACAACGACGCCATCGCCTGCTTCCTCGTCAAAACCGACACATCATTACACCTCACCGCAAACAACCCCACATCCATTCCCCCCACCTTTCCCCCCCCCCGCTTCGCCCCCGTCGTCAATAGAATCTCCAACGCCTGCAACGCGGCCTTCCTCACCACCGCCTTGTCATCCTGGCAACGACTCCTCACCAGACTAACCAAATCCTGAGGAATCGGCACCATAGCCTCCTCCCCCTCTCCCTCCGCTGCTACCGCTGCTGCTGCTGCCGCCGCCACCGCTGCTGCTGCTGCTGCTGCTGCTCCAGCGGCGCCGTGGCGGCTATTGGGGAAGGCGAGGGCGAGGATGGCTTCGCGGAGCCCAGGGGGGGCTGCTTCTTCCTGTACTGATAAGAGCATTTCGGACAGGCAGACCATGGCACGCGCACGGACCGTCGGCGCCTTGTCCACCACTCGGGAAGCAAACGACTGAACCAACGCCACTAATGACGTCCATACCTCCTTTGCTGCCTTCCCCTCCCCTTCCTCCATCCCGTCCTCCCTCCCTTCCTCCCCCTGCTCCGCCAGCGCGATCGCCTCCTCCGACGGCCAGGCCCAAGGGGCGTTCACGAACGAAGCAGCAATCTCCACACCAAAAGCCCGATGAGAGACCTTGGCTGAACGTAGGAGCTTGGCAAGGAAGAGGATGAAACGCGGCCCGAGCTCGGGGGCGGAGTGTTGGAGGGATTCAAGGAGGGTGAGGACGGAGTCGACGAGCCGGGAGCGGACGTCGGCACGGTCGGGCGCTTCGGTGCACATGTGCTCCAGGACGGCTAAGACGGTCATGTGAAAATCTTTGGGGACTTCGACGACGCGTTTTTGGCCTCCTCCTGCTGCTGCTCCTGCTGGCTTGCCTTGTTGCTGCTGTTGCTGCGAAGGGTCGGCTTCGTCTGCTTGGGTGTTGGCGCCCCCTCCCTCCCCTTCCTCCTCCTCTTCGGTCGCGCCCTGCTTGCCCTTCTTCCCCTTCTTCTTGCTAGCTTGCTTACCCTTGCCCTTCTTGCCCTTCTTCCCCTCCTCCTCCTCCTCCTCCACCACCACCTCCTCTTCCTCCTCCTCCTCCTCCGCGCCTTCCGCCACATCCACCTCCATCGGATCCCCCCCTTCCTTCCTCCCTCCCTCCTCCTCCCCCACCACCACCTCTTCCTCCAACCCCCTCTTTTTCTGCTCCTCCCCTTCCTTGATCAAAACCATCAGGACCTGCACCGCCTTCTGGTGGGCCCCCGTCCTTGTCTTCGCGTCTGTGGGTAGACCATTCCGACTCGGTTTCATGGTCAACAAAGGCATCAACGCACGTAACACAATCGGGTTCCCACCCGGGCCACCCGCAGCAGTAATCAATGCCATTAATACGCTTCGCGTGGCTTGTGCCAAGGAACCAGCAGCGGCGGGAGCGAGGGAGTAGACGGCCAGGACCAGATCGGTTAGTTCTCCTTGGACGTCATCGTGGGCTCGAAGGCTGGCGGCGAGGCTACCAGAGGTGAGGGACCGATGGAGGGCGAGGAGGAGAGATTCCAGGCCGCGGTTGATGAGGGCGGCGGCGGAGTTCTTGGTGGTGCTGTGGAGAGGTGGTGTGTGGGGGAGGGAGGGAGGAGGGGAGGGAGGGTGAGAGACTGATCACGCGTGCATGCCTCAGGAACGGGAGTGCATAGATAAACAAGAAAGCAGGATGCTAAATATCCCTATACCCATCTTCGCATTTTCTCTAATCACGCACCGTTCGCTAGCCCGGGCCTTGCCCCGTCGCCCACCCCGTCCCTCGTCACCACTATCATCATCTTCCTCCTCCTCCTCTTCCTCCTCCTCCCCCTCCGCCTGCTGCTGCGAAGCCGTCCGACTCCTGGAAGCAGCCGCACGCCTTCTCCTCCGCGTCACCGACGCCGCTGCTGCTGCTGCCGGCTGCAGCTGCGACGAGGACGACGAGGAGGAGGAGGAGGAGGAGGAAGAAGTATCACCCGCCCCTGCCACTGCTGCTCCTCCTGCTGCAGCGCTCTCTACCCAGGACTTGATCAATGCGAGGAGAGAACGAAACATGGCGCCATTGAAGACACCGTAGGCTGAGGCACCGGGCAGGTCCATCAGCCAGACGTAGGTCTTGGCGGCGAGCCAGGGTTCCTCGCCTTTGTCTGTTTGGGTGGGGTAGGGTGGGTGGATGGGGGGAGGGAGGGAGGGTGGAAGGGAAGATGTGCGAGGTTTTGTTCATTAGATTTATATGGTCTGCTCACTTTCTCAAATGTCCCTACATCCCCTTCCTTCTTCTTCCCTTACAAGTCGCCTTTGGGGCCAACGCACGCACCTTTGCTGCTGTAAGCCAGATGAAGCAAAGCGAGGAGGGCCCGATGCCCCGTGCCGGTGTCACCACCCCAGGACCGCGAGACCAACGACCAGAACTCTCCGCCTTCGTTGACCTTCTTCCATTCCTCCAGGGACTCGCTGAAGGTCCGCCAGGCCTGTTTTGAATGGGGGAGGGTTGGGGAGGGGGAAGGGGTGATGGAGGAGGAGGGTGAGTGAGAGGAGGCGTTGAAGGGTGAAATGAAGAAGGAGAAACATGAGTGAGCGAGCAAGGGAGATAGAGCCGGAAACGCCAACAGATCAGACAGGTGTAGG
>Ga0209491_10006019_pt1 | contig 17214 bp, 20 predicted proteins | sample BON02_FD_187213 | JGI IMG/M metagenome (GOLD analysis project Ga0209491, IMG submission 187213) | Freshwater microbial communities from Lake Bonney liftoff mats and glacier meltwater in Antarctica - BON-02 (SPAdes) (version 2) | ecosystem: Environmental > Aquatic > Freshwater > Ice > Glacier...
TTGAATGCCACAGCCACCGCGTCACCCGTGGCTACATGGATGCTTGCGCAGGTTGCGTAACCTTCGCCCACGATTAGCCGGTTGTCTTTGACCTTACCAATGGAATGGAAACACCCGGTACGCCGCCCGTCGGGCAAACCGCGCTTGTCTTTGAAGTCGTGCGGATTGATGCGCTCCACATTCCACAGCTTGCCAGCCGTGTCGCGCATGGGCACCAGCAACGTGTTATCGGCCTCCACCTTCACGCCGTGGGCCTGCACTCCCTTGGTGGTCAGATACGGGTGGCTGGTGCAGGTGGTCGCCGCCTTGAACCGACTGGCAGCGTCTACAGCCGCCGCTTCATTGCGCTGCACCTGCTCTACCTCGCGCTGCGCTTGCATGGCGCGGATGCGGTTTTGATGCATCTCACGCTCTGCCTGCGTCATTTCGGTAGTGGACTTGCTGCACCAGTTCTGGGTGAAGCCTTCGCGCCAGCAACCGAATGAACCAGCCGCCGCACCGTCGCCGAACAACACATACCAGCCGGATTCGTCACGCGGTTTTCCGTTGGAGCTGAATCTGTGAATCTTGCCGTCGTCAATGAGTTCGCCTGGTGGGGTGAGTCCCGCCGCTGCAATTGCATCGTGGAATTGGTCGAGTAGGGTGCTCACTTGCTCACCCCTAATTGACGGGCAAAGCGTTGCAGTTCAATCGCATCACCGCAATGACGGGTCATCCCGTATTTGCAGACAATGAAGCCGCCGCCGTCCAACTGGTGTACCGCATGGCCCGCCAGTGCAAGCTCTGCGATTTGTGTAACCAGTGCTTTACGCTGAGCCTCTACCGTGGGAAAATAAGCACCGTTGGTGTCAGTGTGCAGGCCGTTGGTGTTGATAGCACCAGCGGCCTTTTTGTTGGACGTGACCCGTCCCGGCTTTGCGCCGTGCGTGGTGTTGCTCATGACGGATCACCCCACCGCCACTTGATTACGGGCTGCGTGAATCTGTTTCACCAGTTCACGCTGTGCGTCAATCGACGCACCCGCTTCCAATGCCGCCATCACGCGACGAATATCGCCTACCTTTTGAGCTGATACGCGCTTCGATAGCTTGATTGGTTTTGGCAGGGTTCCGTCCTCGATTTTTCGCCAATAGGTTGGTTCAGAATATGCCAGGGGTGCCGGTGTGGTGGGGCGCTTGGAGCTTTGAACCAGTTGCGCCACGCGGATGAAGGCAGTGTCCGGCATCAAATCGAATGACGGAATCGGCGCCGCTGGTTTAACGGACTGTGTCGGAATGCTGGCAGATACTGGCGTTTGTTTCGCCTTTGTGGCTTGTATCGTGGGCTTATGTTGCAGCTTTGTATCGGTTGGCATGGCGGTTTGTCCCGTGAGGTGAAAACCCTAGCGTGCCATCCTTGTCACGAAGCCACCAAGCAAAATCACAGAGCATCAGGTGTTGTTATTACCCAACTTCACAATCACTCCGAACGACTCGGTGTCGAGCGTGCCACCATTTCAGACAGTTGCCGAAGTGGAAAACCTGGCTTGCCATCCTTGCCACGAAACCACCAAGCGAAATCACATGGCGTGTTGTTATTACCAAACTGCACAATCTCACCGAACGACTCGGCGTCGGGTGTGCCCGCACTTCAGGCAGTTGCGGCCTTGAACTGGATCACGTCTGCACCAATGCGCAGCTTGTCCAGGTAGTCGGCCCACACTCTCATCATGGCGTGTCGTTGTTCCATGTATTCGGCTCGGTCGTAAGCGCTGCCCAGTGGCCCGGATTTGGTGTGCCCCATCTGCGCCTCTACGCATCCTTGATCTATGCCGGGCAGTCGCTCAAGAATCAAGGTCTTGGCTATGGCCCTAAAGCCGTGGGCCGTCATATCTTCGCTGGTGTAGCCCATCCTCCGAAGTGCCGTGTTAACGGTGTTTTCGGACATTGGACGATTGCCCGATAGCAGGCTTGAAAACACATACTTACCGCTACCCGTCAGGGGCTGAACGATTCGCAGCGCTGCCACGGCCTGCGGTGCCAGCGGGATCAAGTGGGGTTTGCCGTTTAGCTTTTCCATGACCCTGCGCTTCATAGACATTGACGGCACGGTCAGCATAGCGTTATCAAAATCAATCCATGACCATTCCATCAATCGAATATTGCTCGGTCTTTGGAATAGCAGCGATGACAGAATCAGCGCCGCCTGGGTGGTCGGCTGGCCTTTGTAGTCATCTATCGCCCTGAGCATCCCACCCACCTTCACCGGGTCAAGGATGGCAGCCATGTTCTTGACGATGACGGGTTTCAGTGCGCCGGTTAGATCAAGGCATGGATCACGTTCGCAACGTCCGGTCTGAATGCCGTATCGAAACACTTGCCCCGAGGTCTGTTTAACAGTGTGAGCGGTGTCGTGAACCCCTCGCTTTTCAATCCTGCGGATAACCTCAAGCATCATCGGTGTTGTGATGTTGGCAATGGGCAGTTTGCCGACGTAGGGGAAAACATCCTTCTCTAGCTGCCTGAGCCACTTTTCAAAATAGGAGGGAGACCATGCTGTCACCTTGCCTGCTTGAAACTCTCTCGCCACCAGCTCGAAGGTGTTGGCCGCCGCCGTCGCCTTGCTACGCTTGTCATCCTTCTTGGCTTCACCGGGGTCTATGCCGTCAGCCAGCAGTTCCCGTGCCCTGTCACGCCGCTGCCGGGCTTTGGCAAGCGACACGTCTGGGTAGACCCCCAGCGCCAGCGTTTTTTGCTTATCGTTAAATCTGTAAGCCATGCGCCAATACTTACCAGCCTCCTTGACATGAAGGTACAGCGCCCGACCATCGGTGTGTTTTTCACCAGACGGTGAACCAGCCCACTTGACGGTCTTCACGAAGGTGTCTGTGAGTGCCATGATGCCCCTTTTGTTGGTACCTGATTTGTTGGCATCTGCGGGGCACAAGATAAGTACCAACAAAACCATGAGCTGCCATGTTACACCGTGAGACCGCTTGAGGCAATAAAAAACCCACTCTCGAATGAAGAAGGCGGGTTTTGAGGGGTCTTGAGACCGTCTGATATGGTGACTTGGTGCGGCTGGCGGGGATCGAACCCACGACCCTTGGCTTCGGAGGCCAATACTCTATCCACTGAGCTACAGCCGCAATGCTGCGAGGTAATTGACTCCTTCCAGAGAGCCGGGCTTGATTCTACCAGTGGGCGATGAGCAGACTGTGGGGCCCAAGTTATAATGTGCGGTTGCTGACTCGAGCCCTTTATAGGGGCCGTAGCCAGCACACTACAAACCCAATTTTGCCCCTGTTTTTTAGTTTTTTGAGGACGCCATGAGCGCAAACGATCACACGACGACCCATGAAGCTCACGAAGAGGCCCACACCGGCCCCATCAAAACCCCCAAGCAGTTGCTGGTCATGGTTTTTTTCTCTTTTGTCGTCCCAGTTTTGGCCATCATCGGACTGGTGTACTACGTGACATCGGCCAACATGCCGGCTGCAGGTGCCGTTGATACCGAAAAGGCCGTGGCGCAACGCATTCAAAAAATCGGTAGCGTTGAGATCCGCGATGCAAATCGCACCCTCAAATCGGGCGTAGAGGTCTACCAGTCCAGCTGCATGGCCTGCCATGCGACTGGTGTTGCCGGCTCGCCAAAATTTGGCGATGTTGCCGCCTGGGCTCCACGCATCAAGACCGGTTTTGATACGCTCTGGAACTCGACACTCAAGGGTAAGGGTGCGATGGGCGCGCAAGGTGGCGGCGACTATGAAGACGTGGAGATTGCCCGCGCCGTGGTGTACATGACGGCTGCTGCTGGTGGAAAATTTGTAGCGCCAGCGACTGTCGCGACCAGCGCTGCAAAATAAGCGTCGTCAGAAGTTCCGCCACAAGCGGTATCAGTCCCGTTTTGAAACTTTAAAAGTCGGTTTTTACCGACTTTTTTATTGCCGAAAATTTCTGTACAGCAATCAATGTAGGTGTGCCCAGCTACTTTTTAAATAGCAAATCTTGCAACGCCTGTGGACTCACCACATAGCCAAAGCGCCTAGGAAGGTCAGCAGCCTCTATGTCCTGAGGTACCCACAAGCCAAGCTCCACCGCATCTGCGGCATAGATCATGTCCTGCGTGTGTACCAGGCCAAAGCCAAGCTCTGTATCAAGGTACAGACGACCTTGTCCGTCAAGCAGGCAACGCTGCACGCGAGCGGCTTGCCCGGTGTGGGCGGTGATGGAGAAGTCTTGGCGCACGCGCCAAATATGCGGCGTGGCTTCAAGCTCAACATAGACGCGCTGTGGGCCGTTTTGAAAAAACCATTCGCCTTGCGGATTGCCTTCATAGTTGCGCTGGATGAAGTCAATCAGCTTGTCGTGCTTGAGCATGGAACCCTTGGCCGCAAGATTGCGCGCTGGATCTGCACCAGACGCGCCGCCAAATGGCCCGGCAGCCTGCGCCGCAGCATCACGCATGTACCAGTTGCCGCGTGCATCAAGCCCTAGCCAGCCATAGCAATCCGGCACGTTGGGCCATTTGGCAAGGGCTTGTTTAACGATGTCATCCATAGTGCTTTCCAGTTTACAAATGTGCCGCAAAAAATTCAGCCACAGCTTCAGGCATCGCCCGCACATGCCCAGGGAAAGGCGCGGATGGAAAGCCCACATGCCCGCCTTCTTGTGGCTGCCACAGCGTCACGCTGGCGCTGACCTCGCCGGGCTTTGGCAAGCTCCAGCCTGGCACGAACGGGTCATTGACGGCATTGAGTGCCAGAGCGGGCACGCCGATGCTGTTCATGTGTGGTTTGCTTGATGCACGCAACCAATAGTCTTCGGTGTTTTTAAAGCCGTGAATAGGTGCTGTGACGACGTTGTCGAACTCGTACAAATTTCGCACGGCCAGCACGGCTTCACGGCTGTACAGACCAGGGTGCTGATCCAGCTTTTCCAGCGCCTTGGGCACCATGGAGCCGAGAAACCTGCGCGTGTAAACCAGCCGGTTAAAGCCGCGGCCAATCGCCCAGCCGCTGGCGGTCAGATCGAGTGGCGAGCAGACCGATGCCACCGCGGCCACCATGCTGCCGGCCGATGCCCCCATCTCGCCGGCCCAGCGCATCAAGGCGTTGCCGCCAAGCGATATGCCGACAGCCAGAAGTGGGCCGTGATGCTGCGCCTTGAAGCGCCTAAGTAGCCAGTCAATTTCTTCAAAGTCACCCGAATGGTAGGCACGCGGTGCGTGGTTCATCTCGCCGGAGCAACCCCGAAAATGCGGCACGGCGCAGGCCCAGCCCCGCTGACGTGCTGCGTCGGCAAGTGCTTCGGCATAGTGACTGCCAGACGAACCTTCGAGACCGTGAAAGACAATTAAAAGGGGCGCGCTATTCGAGGTGTCTATCGGAAGAGGCCGTCCCGCCGACAGGCCGCCCTTAGGCGGGGCAGCCCCCTCGGGGGGCAGCGTAGTACACGAAGTGACAAGCGTGGGGGCCACATTCAGCCAATCAACATCCACAAAGTCGTTGTCAGGCGTTGTCCATCGTTCGCGCCGGAATTCGGGCTGTATGCCATCAAAGCGCCGCGCACGCACTGCTGCCCAGATGGTTTGCAGATTGCCACCGGGCAGCCACCAGGGTGCCGAGTAATTCATGGTGTTCTTCAAGGCTTAGTGGAGTACTTGCGGGCTGTCAGTAACTTCCAGCATCTCGCGCGGGGTGCCGGGGCTTGCATGATGGGCCACCATGCGCCAGCCTTGCGCGGTTTTTTGGTACACATTGGTGGCAATGACGTAGGCATGTCGCGGGCCTTCATCGGTGAGCACTGCAATGCGCTCCAGCACGCTGTGTACGCTGGCCCCCATGGAATCCACCACCCGCACTTTTTCAGGATGCGCCTGGATACTGCCGTTGGCAAACATCGCATCAAACGCTGCGCGTATGCTGCCCGCACCGACCAGCCGCGGGCCACCAGGGTGGACACAGACAATGTCGTCCTCATCGGCCCAACAGGCCATGAGTTTTTCAATGTTACCGCTTTGCAGGGCCTCGTAAAAGGCCGCTTCGGTATCGTCGGCATTGCCGCTGACAGCCGGAGAAACTTTGAGTTTGCGCATAGGAAATCCGGGAACTGGAAAGAGAACCTAGAGGTTTTAGAGATTCTGGAAAACAGTATGGCCCAATTGTAAAAGAGCTGTCGAAAATCCAATGAAAAAAGCCCCAACCAATCGGCTGAGGCTTGATGTGAGGCGGCTTTAGATGCGTTGCAGGCAACGCGCAAGCGTCTTATTTCTTCAGGCGATATTTGCGCAGCGCTGCAATCTGGGCAGCCATGACGAGCAGCTCGGACTGCGCCATGGCAATATCGATATCGCTTTTGGCATTTTTCAGTGCTTCTTCAGCCAGCGCCTTGGCCGCCGTGGCTTTGGCTTCGTCCAAGTCCTTGCCGCGAATCGCGGTGTCGCTCAGGACGGTGACGCAGTGCGGCTGCACTTCGAGCAGGCCGCCGGCCACGAAGACAAACTCTTCGCTGCCGTCAGCTTTTTCAATGCGCACGGTGCCGGGCTTGATGCGGGTAATCAGCGGCGTGTGGCGTGGGTAAATCCCCAGCTCGCCAGCCTCGCCCGGCAAGGCCACGAATCTGGCTTCGCCAGAGAAGATGGACTCTTCGGCGCTGACAACATCGACATGGATGGTGTGCGTGCTGTCCATGGCTTAGACCTTCTTGGCCTTCTCGAAAGCCTCGTCGATGGTGCCGACCATGTAGAAGGCTTGTTCTGGCAAATGATCGCACTCGCCGGCCACAATCATCTTGAAGCCGCGTATCGTTTCGGCCAGGCTGACATACTTGCCAGGCGAGCCGGTAAACACTTCGGCGACAAAAAACGGCTGACTCAGGAAACGTTGAATCTTGCGGGCGCGGGCCACGGCCAGCTTGTCTTCAGGGGCCAGCTCGTCCATGCCGAGAATCGCAATAATGTCGCGCAGCTCTTTGTAGCGCTGCAGCGTGCCCTGCACGGCGCGGGCGGTTTCGTAGTGGTCGGTTCCGACGACCAGCGGGTCGAGCTGGCGACTGGTCGAGTCCAGCGGATCGACAGCCGGGTAGATACCCAGCGAGGCGATGTCACGCGAGAGCACCACGGTGGAATCCAAGTGGGCAAAGGTGGTGGCAGGCGACGGGTCGGTCAAATCATCGGCTGGCACGTAAACGGCCTGGATGGAAGTGATGGAGCCAACCTTGGTGGAGGTAATACGCTCTTGCAGGCGGCCCATTTCTTCGGCCAACGTGGGCTGGTAACCGACGGCGGAAGGCATACGGCCCAGCAGTGCGGACACTTCGGTGCCAGCCAAGGTGAAGCGGTAAATGTTGTCCACGAAGAACAGCACGTCGCGGCCTTCGTCACGGAAAGACTCGGCAATGGTCAAGCCGGTCAAGGCGACGCGCAAACGGTTGCCTGGGGGCTCGTTCATCTGGCCGTAGACCATGGCGACTTTGGATTCGCCGAGGTTCTCGAGGTTCACGACGCCAGAGTCGGCCATCTCGTGGTAGAAGTCATTGCCCTCGCGAGTACGCTCACCGACACCGGCAAACACGGACAGACCCGAGTGCGCCTTGGCGATGTTGTTGATCAGCTCCATCATGTTCACGGTCTTGCCCACACCGGCGCCGCCGAACAGACCGACCTTGCCGCCTTTGGCAAACGGGCAGATCAGGTCAATCACCTTGATGCCGGTCTCTAACAGTTCCTGGGAAGGCGAGAGTTCGTCGTAAGCCGGAGCTTTGCGGTGGATGGGAGCGGTCTGGGTCTGGTCAATCGGGCCACGCTCGTCAATCGGCGCACCCAACACGTCCATGATGCGGCCCAGTGTGGCTTTGCCAACTGGAACGGTGATTTGCGCACCCGTGTTGTAGACCATGTTGCCGCGACGCAGGCCGTCAGACGTGCCCAGCGCGATGGTACGAACAATGCCGTCGCCAAGCTGCTGCTGCACTTCAAGGGTCAGCGCGGAGCCTTCCATCTTGAGCGCATCATAAATTTTCGGCATCTGGTTGCGCGCAAATTCCACGTCAACCACTGCGCCGATACACTGAACAATCTTGCCTTGAGCTTTCGTCATGACGGGATCCTTTTCTATTCTTTAAATCTTTAAATCGGGTGTGGCGCTGATTTCAACGCGCATTAAACGGCGGCTGCACCGGCAACGATTTCCGAAAGTTCTTTCGTGATCGCCGCTTGACGCGTCTTGTTGTAAATCAATTTCAATTCATCAATCACGCTGCCAGCGTTGTCAGTCGCAGACTTCATGGCCACCATGCGTGCCGACTGCTCGGAGGCCATGTTCTCGGCCACGGCCTGATAAACCAGCGCCTCGACGTAACGCACCAGTAAATCGTCAATCACAGTTTGTGCCTCAGGCTCATAGATGTAGTCCCAGCCATGCTGGTCCTTGTCGACCTGCAGATGCGCAGCCGTCAGCGGCAGCAACTGCTCGACCACCGGCTCCTGGCGCATGGTGTTGATGAACTTGGTGTAGCACAGGTACACCGCATTGATCTTGCCTTCGCTGTAGGCATCGAGCAGCACCTTGACCGGGCCGATCAGCTTGTCCAGGTGCGGCTTGTCGCCCAGGTGCGTCGCATGCGAGATCACTTTTGCACCAATCCGATTCAAAAAGCCAAAGCCCTTGTTGCCGATGGCCACCGCCTGAATGCCCTGACCGGCCGTCTGCATCTCCTTGAGCTTGACAGTGACTGCGCGCAGCAGGTTGGTGTTCAAACCGCCGCACAAACCCTTGTCCGTCGTGACCACGATAAAGCCGCCGGCTTTGGCATCGTTGGTCTGCATGAAGGCGTGCGTGTACTCAGGATTGGCTAGGCTCAGATTGGCCGTGATGTTGCGAATCTTGTCGCTGTAGGGCCGGCCAGCGCGCATCCGTTCCTGCGCCTTGCGCATTTTGGAGGCCGCCACCATTTCCATGGCTTTAGTGATCTTGCGGGTGTTCTCCACCGACTTGATCTTGCCGCGAATTTCCTTACCTGCTGCCATAACAGTTTCCTGGTTTCGAGTGAAAGAGTTACGCGAACGACTTCTTGAATTCGATCACGGCAGCCTTCAGTTCGGCTTCAGCGTCTTGGCACACCTTCTTGGCGGCTTTTTTCGTGTCGCTGTCATCGGGTTTGGCAGGCTTGGCATCCCACTTCGGACCATTCTTTTCGATGCTCGCCAGCAAGGCTGCATGCTTGTCCTTGAGGTAGCTGTGCAGACCAGATTCAAAAGCCAGCACCTTCTTGACGTCGATGTCGTCCATTGAACCCATGTTGACCGCGAACAGCGTCACGCCCATCAGGCTGATCGGCAGTGGTGAGTACTGGTTTTGCTTGAGCAGTTCGGTCACGCGGGCACCGCGTTCGAGTTGCTTGCGGGTGGCTTCGTCGAGGTCGGAGGCGAACTGCGCGAACGCAGCCAGCTCACGATACTGGGCCAAGTCGGTACGGATACCGCCGGACAGGCCCTTGATCCAGTTGGTCTGGGCAGCACCACCGACGCGCGACACCGAGATACCGGCGTTAATCGCAGGACGGATACCGGCGTTGAACAGCGAAGTCTCCAGGAAGATCTGGCCATCGGTGATCGAGATCACGTTGGTTGGCACGAAGGCCGACACGTCACCAGCTTGCGTTTCAATGATAGGCAGCGCCGTCAATGAACCGGTCTTGCCAGTCACTGCGCCTTTGGTGAAGTCCGAAACATATTTTTCGTTCACGCGGGCTGCGCGCTCAAGCAGGCGGCTGTGGAGATAGAACACGTCGCCGGGGTAGGCTTCGCGGCCTGGTGGACGGCGCAGCAACAGCGAAACCTGGCGGTAAGCCACGGCCTGTTTGGACAAATCGTCATACACAATCAGCGCGTCCTGGCCGCGGTCGCGGAAGTATTCGCCCATGGTGCAGCCGGAGTAGGCGCTCACGTACTGCATAGCAGCCGACTCGGAAGCAGAGGCTGCGACGACGATGGTGTATTCCATCGCGCCAGCTTGCTCGAGCGAACGCACGACGTTCTTGATCGACGAGGCTTTTTGGCCAATCGCGACATAGACGCAGAAAACGCCTGTGCCTTTCTGGTTGATGATGGCGTCAATCGCTACAGCGGTCTTGCCGGTTTGGCGATCACCAATGATCAGCTCGCGCTGGCCGCGGCCGATCGGCACCATGGAGTCGATGGACTTCAGGCCGGTTTGCAATGGCTGGTCAACCGATTTACGGGCGATCACACCGGGCGCAACCTTTTCAATCACGTCGGTCATCTTGGCGTTGATCGGGCCTTTGCCGTCGATCGGCTGGCCCAGTGCGTTGACCACACGGCCCAGCAGCTCGGGGCCGACCGGTACTTCAAGAATGCGGCCCGTGCATTTAACGGTGTCGCCTTCAGCGATGTGCTCGTACTCGCCCAAAATCACGGAGCCGACCGAGTCGCGCTCCAGATTCAGTGCCAGACCATAGGTTGGTGTGCCGTCGGCGGTTGCCGGAAATTCCAGCATCTCGCCCTGCATCACGTCGGACAAGCCGTGGATACGCACGATGCCGTCGGACACCGACACAACGGTACCCTGGTTACGGATGTCGCTGCTGGCGCTCAAGCCTTCGATACGGCTCTTGATCAGCTCAGAAATTTCTGCGGGATTGAGTTGCATGACTCTTTCCTTCTTTCTTCGGTTTATTGGACTTAAGGATTCGGTGCTGCGCGGTATGCCAGCTTAAGGACTACGAAACCAGCGCCACTTTCATTTGCTCTAAACGGGCTTTCACCGAAGTGTCCAGCACCTCGTCACCCACCACGACACGCACGCCGCCTATTAAGGCAGGCTCCAGCTCTACCTTGAGGTTTAGCTTGCGGTCAAAACGCTTTTCCAGCGTTACAGCCAGGTCTGCCAGTGCCGCGCCATCGAGCGCAAAGGCGCTGTAGACGGTGGCATCCGACGATCCGGCCTGCGCGTTTTTCAACACCCGGAACTGTCTAGCAATCTCGGGCAGGACGCTGATGCGTGCGTTGTCAATCACTGCACGCAGGAAGTTTTGGGCGGGTTCTGGCAAATTTTTGGCCACGCCAGCAATCACTTCAAACGTCTGCGCAGATGTCACGCCGGGGTTGCCCGCGTAATGCTGCAACTGGACGTTGGCGGCAATCGCTGCCAGTTCGTCCAGCCACACCGCCGTGCCGTCCAAGTCTTTACCGGCGGTCTTGAAAAGCGCTTCAGCATAAGGGCGCGCAATGGTGGCTAGTTCGGCCATGGTTTGCGCTTTCTTAAAGTTCTGTCTTCAAGCGGCCCAGCAAGTCGGCATGCACGTTGGCATTGACTTCCTTGCGCAGGATTTGCTCAGCACCCTTGACAGCCAGTGCGGCGACCTGCTCGCGCAGCGTCTCACGGGCCTTGACGGTCTGCTGCTCGGCTTCAACCTTGGCGGCGGCAATGATCTTGCCACCCTCTTCGGTTGCTTTCGCCTTGGCTTCTTCAATCATGACTTGTCCACGGCGCTCGGCATCAGCCAGACGGGCCGTCGTCTCGGTGCGCGACTTGGCCAACTCGGCTTCCACACGCTTGTTGGCGGAGGAAAGCTCGGACTTGGCTTTGTCGGCAGCCGCGAGGCCGTCAGCGATCTTGCTGGCACGTTCGTCCAATGCAGCGGCGATGGGCGGCCACACGAACTTCATCGTGAACAGCACCAGCAGTGCGAAGACGATGGCTTGCGCCACCAATGTTGCATTAATGTTCACAGTACATCTCCCTCAACGAGGTGTTGCAGGAATTTTTACTTGGCCAGACGTGCAATTTGAGCCAGGAACGGATTGGCTGTAGCGAACCACAAGGCAATACCGGTACCGATAATGAACGCGGCGTCGATCAGACCGGCCAGCACGAACATCTTGGTCTGCAATTCACCCATGAGCTCAGGTTGACGCGCAGCAGCCTCAAGGTACTTGCTACCCATGATGCCGATGCCGATACAGGCACCCAAAGCGCCCAGACCAATGATCAGACCAGCAGCCAGAGCGGCAAAACTAATAACTTCCATGATTGACTCCTTAATTAACTAAAAACAAAACAAAACAAAACAAAAATTAATGCGCGTCGTGCGCCTGCCCGATGTAGACCAAAGTCAACATCATGAACACGAAAGCCTGCAAGGTGATGATCAGGATGTGGAACACCGCCCACGCCCAACCCGCCACGATATGCAAGAGCAACAACATCAAGCCCGTAGGCGCGAGAGAAAACGCCCACGCGCCACCCAGCAGGGCAATCAGCATGAACACCAGCTCGCCGGCATACATATTTCCAAACAGTCGCATGCCGTGCGACACGGTTTTGGCCACAAAGGAAATCAACTGCTCGGCGATATTGACAATGCCTAAAATGACGGCAAACACCGGATTCTTACTGGTGCCGAAGGGCGCAGAAACCAATTCATGGGCCCAGCCACCCAGGCCCTTGACCTTGATGTTGTAAAACAAACAGATGAACAAGACCGAAACCGACAGGCCCATGGTTACCGATAGGTCAGCCGTGGGCACGACACGCAAGTAGGCATGACTTGGATCGTAGCCAGCCGCGCCATAAGCCAAACCCCACAGCACCGGCAACAGATCGACCGGCAGCAAATCCATGGCATTGAGCAGGAAAATCCAGACAAACACGGTCAACGCCAAAGGGGCCACCATTTTGCGGCTCTGGGCGTTGTGAACAATCGCCTTGGCCTGACCATCGACCATTTCGATCAAGATTTCAACTGCGGCCTGAAAACGGCCTGGCACGCCGGATGAAGCCGTGCGTGCCGCCTTCCAGAGAAAGAAGCAACCCAGCACGCCGACCAACACCGAGAAAAAGATGGAATCGAGGTTGAAGACGGTGAAATCGACGATTTCCGTCTGCGGCTTGTTTTGCCAATGCGTTAGGTGGTGAACAATGTATTCACTGGCTGTCGGAGCGTTTGCTTCTGCGGACATGGTTAACTCTTTAAGTCGTTTTTAGTTTCGGACGCACCAACAGCGCCACCCAATACACCTGCAAGACAATCATCAGGCCGACCAGCATGGCCAACCAATCCAGTTCTGCAACCAGTTGCGGGGCCGCAAAAAGCATCCCGACACTAGTGACAATCTTGACCATTTCCCACAAAAAAAATCCAGCCACTGCAGCGCCCGGATTGATTGACCACAGCTTGCTGGCGAGACCGCGCGCAAACAAGGCACCCGGTATCACCACCACCAGCGCGCCGTAGAACACCGACCACGCTACATTTTGTTTTCCGGTCAGGGTCCAGGCGGCACACGCCACCACGACCCCCACCACCAACTGCCCCGCCACCACCACCCAAGGCGCTAGCTGCGGATTTGCCTCGCGAAACTTTTGAGCTTCTTTCCTGCTCAGGGGCTTGAAGGCAACTTCTGCATCTTCTGCTGCGTCTGAATTTACCGCCGAACTCGTCATTTTGATCATCACAAATTACGGCAGGGTTACAAAAAAGTTTATAAGCCAGTTACGTAGCGATTATTAGCTAAGCCTTTGATTATACGTAGAAACCCGATCACCCCTTTCAAAACCCCCGCTTTAACTCAGTCAAAGACTTTAATGGGTTATTGGCGCCTGACCCCAAAAATCCACACTCTTTCATGAGTCGGCCACAATCAGGGGTTTTCTTGTTTAAGCAGCCACCCACACCAGCGACCCCATGAGCCAGCGCCAACAACAACCCGACCACCCCGCCCAAAAGCAGCCCGAAGTCCGCTGGACCAATCGCTTTACCAAAGGGTTCAGCCGTGAAACACTGGCGGCCCACCCCTGGCTCAAGCCCGTGGCACATCGCCTGCTAGAGCCCGGACTCTGGCATGTGCAGCATGAGGCGGTGGCCCGCGGGGTGGCCATCGGTCTGTTCTGGGCGTTTGCGCTGCCTGTTGCCCAGATCCTGGTGGCAGCCGCCCATTGCGTCTGGTGGCGCGGCAACATCCCGACGGCCGCAGGGATGACGCTGGTCACCAACCCGTTCACCATCGGCTTCTGGCTCTGGCTGGCGCACAAGGTGGGCAGCTTGTTTCTGGGCTGGGTAGGCATAGCGCCCCACGACATGGCGGCGGGTAGTAGCGCGGCCGGGGCCGGATTCAATCTGCTTGCATTGCTCGAGCAATATGGCTGGCCGGTGGTGCTTGGCATGGTCATTTTTGCAGTTGTCGGCGCAGCCAGCGGTTATCTGGTGGTCAAACTGATCTGGCGCACACGCGTCTGGTTCAAGCGGCGCATTCAGCGCCACGGCAGATAAGGCTCTAGTATTCCGTTTATTTCCACTCTATGACTTTTTTGATGAACACATTCAACACAAGCTCCAACGCACAGCTGCCCGCCATGCCCTGCTACCTGAACGGCGAATTTATCGCGCTCAAGGACGCCAAAATCAGCGTGATGGACCGCGGTTTCATCTTCGGCGACGGCGTTTATGAAGTCGTGCCGGTCTATGGCGGGCGGCCGTTTCGCTTTGCACAGCACATGGCCCGACTGGACCGCAGCCTGGCCGAGCTGCGCATTGCCAACCCGCTGTCCCACGACCAGTGGCGCACGGTCACATTCAAGCTGCTCGCCGACTACGCACTGCAAATGCACACCTCCCCGGAAAAAATCGACCAGCTGGTGTACATCCAGATCACCCGTGGCGTAGCCATGCGTGACCACGCCATGCCGCCCGACCTCACGCCCACCGTCTTCGTCATGACCAACACCATGAAACTGCCCAGCGCGCAGCAACGCGAAGACGGCGTAGCCTGCGTGACAGCAGATGACTTTCGCTGGGGAAAAGCCCACATCAAAAGCACCAGCCTGCTGGGGGCTGTGTTCTCGCGCCAGATCAGCGTGGACGCAGGCGCGCTGGAGACCATCATGTTCAGGGGCGATTATTTAAGCGAAGCCGCCGCCAGCAATGTCTGGGTTATTCAAGGCGGAAAAGTGCTGGGTGTGCCCAAAGACAAGCTGGTGTTAGAAGGCATTCGCTACGGCTTGATTGAAGAAATATGCAGCGCCGCCAACATCCCGTTCGAGCTGCGCCGCATCACCCGTGCCGAAGTGCTGGCCGCTGACGAATTGCTGCTGTCGTCAGCGACCAAAGAGGTGCTGCCCATCACGCTGCTAGACGGCAAGGCGCAAGGCAACGGCAAGCCAGGGCCAGTCTATAAAAAACTGTATGAGGCGTACCAGGCCATCAAGCAAGCACAATAAAGGCATGAGCGACCAAACTGAACCGATCAAGCCAGACCCGCCAGCCACGCCGTGCCAAGAGTCGCTGATCGAGTACCCCTCACAGTTCCCCATCAAAGTCATGGGCCTGAAAGTAGACGGCCTGGTCAGTACCATCACCCACATCGCGCACCAGTTCGACCCGGCCTTCGATGCCTCCAGCATAGAGCTGCGCGAAAGCAAGGGTGGAAAATATTTGGGGGTTACTGTCACCGTGACAGCCACTTCTAGGGAACAGCTTGACGAGCTGTATCGCACATTGAGTACGCATCCGATGGTGAAGGTCGTGCTGTAATTTCATACGAAAATGCAAGTCTGAAAATTTTCATAAATTTTCTATTTGTGAGTTTTATGAAAATAAATTGACTTTTATTTTCATAAAACTATGATTGCGGAAATCTTATAAAAATTTCCATGACAGAAAACCCACAGCGCGCAGGCCGTTACATTCAGCAGACAACGGGCTATCGGGCATTCATTCCAAAGGCTTTACCGCCCAACCCGGATATTGCATTCGACGGTGAGCTGCGCACGCTGCTGTCCAACGCAGACCGCGACATCGCCCGGCTCGACGCTATTGCTACGCTGCTACCCAACCCCGACTTATTCGTTGCGATGTACGTTCGCCACGAGGCCGTGCTTTCATCCCAGATTGAAGGCACGCAAAGCACGCTTGAAGATGTTCTGGCCTTTGAGGCACAAGGCACCAATAACGACACACCGAAAGACGTGGAAGAAGTCGTCAACTACGTGCGCGCCATGAACCACGGCTTGCGTCGCCTTGATGAGCTTCCTCTGAGTCTTCGCCTGCTGTGCGAAATACACGGCGAGCTGATGCACAACGTGCGTGGTGGTGAGAAAACACCCGGCGCATTTCGTACTTCGCAGAACTGGATTGGCCCTGCCGGTAGCAGCTTGGCCACCGCATCGTTCGTTCCGCCACCGCCGCATGAACTGATGAACACATTGGGCAACCTGGAGAAGTTTTTGCATGAAAGCAAGACCCGCGTGCCTCTGCTGATTCGCTGCGGCTTGGCCCACGCGCAATTTGAAACCATTCACCCCTTTTTAGACGGCAACGGCCGCGTCGGTCGACTCTTGATAACGCTCATTCTGTGTGAAGAGCGCGCGCTATCGCGCCCACTGCTTTATTTATCCGTATTTTTAAAAGCCCATCGCGCCGAATATTACGACCGATTGACCGCCATTCGCGAGCACGGTCATTGGGAACAGTGGCTGAAATTTTTTCTGCGCGGCGTTAGCCAGACAGCCAGGGCAGCTACCCGCACCGCCACCGATATCGTTCACATGCGAGAGGCGCATCGCAGTGCCGTTATCAAAAGCGCCAAAACGCTCAAGCTGCTCGACAGCCTGTTCCAGCAACCATTGACCTCCCCCAAGCGTATTGCCAAGATTGTCGGCTGCACGCACCCAACGGCAGTCAAGATCGCTCGCGACTTAGAGGCGCGTGGCTGGCTGCAAGAAGTCACCGGGTTTGAGCGCAACCGTCTCTACCGCTACCAGCCCTACATGGCGTTGTTTCACCGCGAAACGGTTGAAGCGGCTCTTGCGTCCCAGGTTGGTGTCAACTAAAAAAACGCAAACCCATGCCCACCCTAGACTGGCTCAACCGCGCCAACGCCTTCACCCTGGCTGCCAAAGTGCCGTACCGTTTGCTGGAGGAGGTGTCGGTTCACGCCGTCACCCTCGCTTCAACCCACGCAACACCCGCTCAGGCGGAACTGGTCGAAGCCCTGCCGCCAGTCACAAGCAACACGGCCCCGCAGCCCACCCACGGCAACCTGTTAATTCAGGGCGACAACTTAGAGGCCATCAAAGCCTTACTGCCGTTTTACCGGGGGCAAGTCAAATGCATCTTCATTGACCCGCCCTACAACACCAAAAGCGCCTTCGAGCATTACGACGACAACCTGGAGCACGCCCAGTGGTTAAGCATGATGCTGCCGCGCCTGCAACTG
>Ga0209491_10006023_pt1 | contig 17204 bp, 15 predicted proteins | sample BON02_FD_187213 | JGI IMG/M metagenome (GOLD analysis project Ga0209491, IMG submission 187213) | Freshwater microbial communities from Lake Bonney liftoff mats and glacier meltwater in Antarctica - BON-02 (SPAdes) (version 2) | ecosystem: Environmental > Aquatic > Freshwater > Ice > Glacier...
TATATATACATATACATATATATATACATATATATATACAAGTAAAATATACATATACAAATATACATAGATACAGAGAGAGAAAGAAAAGAGAGAAAGAGAGCGAGAGACGTATATAAATATGTGTATATATGTGTGTATATATGAATATATGGGACCCGTGTGCCCTGTAGAAGCCAGCGCGGCGCGGTGCTCACCTCCGAGAAGGAGAAGTCCTGCGTGATGACGCCCCCGACGCAAAGCGCGTACGTAGCGCCGCCAGTCACGAGGATGGCGACCAGCGTGCCAGCGACGGCGTAGAGCAGTATGGAGCCGAAGTTTGCGAAGAAGGAGCGCTTGCGCATGGTGAAGCCAGCCTCGAAGATGATGGGCGGCAGCAGACCAAAGTAAATGACGTCGTGCATGTAGTCGGACATGCTGATAGAGAGCCGCGTGTTGCCGCTGCCAGTCGTGAGCCGCGAGTAGGACCAGAAGGCCCCATTGACGAGCGCGCCCAGTATCATGCACCCGCCCGTCTCGGTCAGCATCGTCCACTGACGCATCTCCATGAACTGGCGGAGCAGCACGCCCCCGAGCAGCAGGACGCAGACCACGGTGATGGACACGGCCATGCCCTCATCGCCCCCGCCGCTGACGTCGCTGTGATGCGGCTTCGGCGGCGGAGGTGGTGGCGACCACGGCGGGAGCGCCGGCGAGGGCGAGGGAGTGGGCGGAGGCGACGGCGCCGGCGGCGGGGGCGGCAACGGGTGCGGTGGGTTGTGCGACGAGCTGCCAGCGACCAAGGCCGCGGCAAGCAACAGTCCAAGACGCATCGGGGGAGTTGACTGGCGCTTGATGAGCAACTCAAGCGTCTGTGAATACACAAGCTTGTGGCCGCTGTGAATGATTTTTTGGGCGGACAAATAGAGCGTGTGGATTGGATTTTAGCCCAGCTTCCCACATGCCAGCATGTAGCACGCGAACGGCGGGCCAAGTCTCGTCCTGGGCCACCCGACCACGCTGCGGATGGTGCTCACTTCCTAGCGGAGAGCCTGGGCCGGGCGCTACACCAGAAGCCTCTTCACGGAAAACGCCGCCTGCACCGTTTCCCGCCACTCCTCCGGCCAACGCGATCACGCGCATCCACGCGTCGAAGCTCACCGTCTCGCTCTTCAAGAGGCACCAGCGGGACGGCACGCCGCTTCTCATCGAGGGCTGCGTGCGACCGCCCTGCACTGACCGCCGCCGATGGGCGCTCCGCGCCTTTGCGGGGGCGGTCGGGACCGCGGAGCCGCTCACATGCCGCATCCACGGCAACGACGGCTTCGCCACTTCGCCCGAGCTATGGCACGGCCGCTCGCACATGCGCAGCTCCGTCTCTACAAACTCTTCCATGTTTGCCGACTCCATCGAGTCTGGCCTCGCCGCTGGCGGCGACTGCTACGTCCAGCACGACCTCTCGAGTACGCAGGCGGGCACTAGCCTCGCACCCACGTTCGACGCGCTCGGCAAGGCGTGCGGGCTGCGGATACACCCGCTCTACGGGCCGCTCGTCAACATGTGAGCTGCGCGCGCCTGTGGTCTGCAGAGGTGGTCTAGAAGGGTCTGAACCCGCGCCCTGCCCCCGCCCGCAGGTGGTGGGGACCTCCCGGCCACACGGAGCCGCTCCACATGGACGTGACCGACGGCACACTGCTGCAGCTCTACGGCCAGAAGAAGGTGGTCCTCTTCCCGCCCGAGTGCTGGCGTGCCCTGCGCCCGCACCCGGTGGACCCCGCCGGCATGTCGTGGGCCTTCTCGCGCCTCAACCTTCGCCGCGCGCTGGCGGCCGACCCGGCGTCGTTCGAGCCGCCGCTGCGAGAGGCTCTCACCCGGCGCGTCGAGCTGACGCTGTGCGAGGGCGAGATGCTCTTCATCCCAGCGTGCGCGGCGCACGAGATCTCCGGGCTCGCGGTGGCGGAGGTGGCGAACGGGGACTCGCACCACGTATTGTCGGTGAACCGGTTCTGGAAGACGGACGCGGCGCGAGTCGTGCCGAACCTTCCCGAAGACGCGAGGCGGGCGTTTAGTGCAGAGCAACAGCAGCTAGCCACTAGTTAGTACATACGCGAACCTCGTTGCATGCGGGAAGCTATATCGATAACCAAGCGGCGCATGCGCCGTGGATAAGTATGTGTGTATGTAGATTCTTGATTAGTCTCTAGTTATTTTCCAAACCCCTACCTATTCCTATTGCCTATTGCGGATTGCGGTCTGAGCGGTTGCTGACCGAATATACGAGTAAGAAGGGACACGAGGCTGGTTTTCTCCCAAGAGCAAGAGACGCCCTCTGCCATTGGCTTGAACGTGACGTGACCGTGTACCCAGCGAGTACCCATTACCAGTACGTCAGTGCCAGTGTCAGTGCTCCTTTTCCTTTTACACTAGAGTAGGAGCATTAGGCCGTTGTAACGGTGACGGGTCACCGGGTACCTGTTTTGCGTTTTGCAAAGACATGACACATGAACAGGAGCTATACCACATTTTCCGTTGTATATGATAAACACTCAACACAACTGGAGCGGCGTGGTCGGGTCACTCTTCCGGGGCCTCCGCGGGGTGTTTCCAGTTCCAGGACCACAAAACACATGCCATCCTTCATTTACATATATATGAAAGAATCGGAGGGAGACACAACCTATACTTATACCAGCGGCTATGGCTCTGGCTTGCTTGTGACTTGTGAGCATTCTTAGGGACCTTCCACAAATAAGCTCAAGGTCTAGCAATGACAGATTAAACGAGCCAGTAGCCAGTAGCAGAGTCGTCATTATATAAGTATAAGTTAGAAGGACAAGGTTATCTGACCGCCGCTCCAACCGCCGGTCGCCGGTTGAGATTGAATCTGATTGAGGAAGCTAGCAGGTGTGAACAACCATTCACAGCTAGTTTCTCTTTGTGTCTTTGTCTTTGTCAAATCAAACCGCCGACGGGGAGCCGACCACCCATGTTGGGCCGCCGGGTAGGCGTATGCGGGTACCCCGTGGGAACCACGGCTTGACTTCCGCAGAAGACCTTAGCTCGCAATAGCAATAGGTATACAGGTTGTGCTGGTAAGGAAGGTCAGTTACCAGGGCCTTCTTCTTCTAGGGTGGCTATATATATAGCTCCCCCTGGTCTCCAAATTGCAAATTGCAAATTGTGCAAGTGTTGCGCTCAGTATACAGGTCGCGTCGCGTATACGCATCACCGTCACCGTTACAGCGGCCACTAGCACGATGGCAGGCGGTGTACTATACGTATATATATGGTATTAGATGTATTATATCATATTTATATCGCTAAGGTTGTGTGTAAAAATGGTGTGATTTTGTTTTTATGTTTATATGAATATATTTCATACTTCATACTTCTATATAAACATTTTTCATTAAATTTAAATAAAATACATTAAAATAAATTTATAAGTATTGTGTGTGTGTATATGTGTTTTAATATATATACATCCTTCATATTTATATAAGATAATATCTCCGCACATGTTCAACTCACACCACAAAAAAAGCTGAGTTGAGCGCGCACAGGGTGAAAGAATTGCTCAGGCACCAAAAACACCAGCGCGTGATCAGAAGTCAGAAGTTTAGAAGAGGTATTGTGTGAGGTTTTTTTTTGAAAGGGAAAGGTTTTTGAGCAAAAAAGAAAAATCCTTAAACCAAATATAAACCCCAACACACAACCAAATACAATCCCTATAAACAATCCTCACCTCTGTCCAACCAAATATGTATCCTCCAACTCTCCATCCAACAAACAAGTGTGTGCATGCTCAAAGCTGCTATCACAAGAGTGGTGCGCGAGATGTGCAAGTGTGCTTTAGCGAGAGAGCGATAACTCTTGTTCTACGTCTCGGCTCTCTTTCTGTGTGTACCAGCTCTCCCTCGCGCCCGTTCTCTTGTGCTCGTCGGGGACACTTATCCTCCCGGCGTGGGGAGCGCTCAAACTAGAACCGATCGTGTCGCGCTGCGTTCACTTGCCCGCACGCAATTTCGCGACGTCCTTCTCCAAGCCGTTCTCCAACTCCTTCTCCAAGTGCTGCAGCCTGCGGTTTGGAGTGAACTGCATGGTGAGCACTGTTGCCTCCTTCTCGCGGGGAGGAGTCTCCTCGGCGAAAGCCGGTCCACTGTACGGGATGAGAGAGTAGGCGACAGATGCCAGTAGCCCGCAGCCAACGAGGAAGCGGGCGCCGGAGTCCTGCGGGTGCGAGTTCCGGGTCAGCACGGTTTGGTGATCCTGGTTTGTAACACCGGCTAAGCGCGCGCAGCATGGCGGTGCAGCGGCCGGGCGAGAGCACGAGACGAGTGCGCCGACGAAGGGGTATGCCGTGTGCTCTGGCGCGGCCAGGGGGGGAGCGCGGTACGCACGAACAGGACGGCGTGCGGTGGCTTGGAGGGCATTGTGGACTGGTTGGTGGCGTCGGCTTGATGATGGGATTGAATTGATGCGTGTTCTAACACCGGCCAAGCGCGCGCAGTACGGCGGTGCAGCGGTCGGGCGAGAGCACGAGACGAGTGCGCCGACGAAGGGGTGTGCCGTGCGCTCTAGCGCGGTTGGTGGGGGGGGGCGGGCGGTACGCACGAACAGGAAGGCGTGCGGTGGCTTTGGGGGCATGTTGGACTGGTTGGTTTGAGCCTGATGATGGGATGAGTTGAGTGTTCTATTTTAGGCATTGTTTTAGGCCATTTTTACTCACCACCTACGGAGGCTGGGGCGATGATTTCAAGAAGACCCTCGTCGACCCCTACTACAAGAAGGAGTTCAAGGCCGCTCGCAAGAACGGCGAGTCAGGCTGGGCCGTCATCAACGACCGGCTCCGCTACGAGCGCCACGTCTCGGCTGTCATCTGCCGTGAGAATTCTCGCATGCTCGGCTCGACGCTCGACGCCCGCTGCCGAGCCAGGGCAATCCAACGCTCTGCACCGCAGCGGTCCCCTGTAGCGGATAGTGATACCGACCCCTAAACAGGGTCGGTGCGTTTTGTGTGTGTGCTGTGCGCTTGTGCAGTGCGTGTGGGTGTTTGTGTTTGCGGTGTGAGAGTGTTTAGGAGCTTAGAGATTTCTGGAAGTATTACGGAAGTATACAAAACACAGGTCACACGCACAACACACACACCACATTTATTTACCGACGCACTACGTAGTACGCGTACTATGCAGTTGTTTGTAGAGCTACAGCAGTAGTCGTAGGTACGCCTGTAGCTCTACTCGTACGCGCAGCTCGCATGTACAAATTACTTGCCAGCTAGCTCTTCTACGTACTCATCTGCTTCCTGCTTCATCCAGTATATAAAGCATACATATATATATATATATATATATATATATATATATATATATTTTTTTTTTTTTTTTTATATTATGCAATATATATGAACTAACGACTCATAAACACCTACGCGGCTATATTGTCAACGGATGGCTACTGGCTAGCTGCTCGCTAACTACAACTACTAACTAATTAACTAACCTACTATGATGCCTATGCGCGTGGGCGCGCGCGTCACGTGTTGCGTAAAAAAAGGAAAGGCCGGTGTCGCGTGTTGTGTCGCCGGCCTTCTTTTTTATAGGCAGTACTATCATAGTACATATTATTAATTATAAAACTGCAAGACGCGAGATACTCGACACAACCGCCAGCTACCAGCCCCACAACCACAGCCTCCCATGCCCATGTATATGTATATAGCACGATGGGCACATAGCGCGAGGAGCTGGGCATATGGCATATGGAGCGCTTGAAAAAAGCTTTGAAGCACAACTACCGCACCCAGTCACCGTCCCAGACTCAGAGGTCTCAGACTAATGTGATGAAATGTGGCGCGGTGCGCCAAGCAAGGAAGACCGAGCCCGAGACCCCGACGCCGAGTGCCGAGACCGAAGGGCCCACCCACTTCCTGCTCCTGCCACGTGCGGGCATGCCGCTCTCCTGCAAAATCGGCAACCTGTGCCTGTGCCGAGTGCCAAGTGCTCTGGTTTGCGTTTGATTGGTGAGCGCGTGAGGCCATGCGCGTGTGCTCGTTGTCCTGCGATTTCTGACACAAGCATGCGAGGGTACCGCGCGCACACTGCGCTAGCTCAGAGCAGGCTGGGCATCGCGTGCGGCGGCGGCCTCCCACAGCAGGCCGCAGACCGAGGCGGCGTCAAAGCCCTGGACCGAGTCCATCGTGCCTTCCATGCTGCGGATGTGCGGCTGGACGAGCGGATGCTCCACCATCAGCCCCCCGGCACAATAGAATATCTCGCCCTCGGCCACCAGCCGGTCGACGGTCTCGGCTGGGATGGGATCGAAGGTGACCGTCGCCCTGAAAACGACCTCCCACTGCTTCCCGCTCGCCGCGTCTGTGAGCACCGCCGAGCCCACGGTGGATGGGGCGTTTGTCCCATACGCGGCAATGAAACGTCGCGCCTCGGCCTCGTCCTCTGGCTTCTCTAGCATTTCACCGGCACAAACCACAACCTGGTCCCCCGTCAGCACCCACGCACCCTCGCGCTTCAGCCGCTCGCCGCGCTCGCCCTCGAGCAGCGCCGCCGCCTTGGCGCGGCCGAGGATCAGCACCAGTGTTTCGACGTCCGGATGGCGGATGGCCTTCTCGTCGATGTCGGGCTTTTCCACCTCGAACTGCACTCCGAGCGCGCTGAGGATCTCGCCACGGGTCCGGCTGCCGGAGCCGAGGACGATCTTGGGCAGGTTGGCCGGCAGGCTCATCTTTGGCAAACTTAGCGCAAGGCTTGCCGCAGTGCAGAAAGCGGCCGACATCGTATCGAGACGAGTTCGCGTTCTTGTCGGTTTTCACAGCGTTTGTTCACAGACATGCCAGGTAAATACTGTAAACATGCCGCCCGGGCCCGGCCATACTCACCGTTCCCCAGGCCATCACCGTGCATATGCGCGCACAGACGCAGATAACGTCGTAATGTTCAGTGATGTCACAAACCACTCACTAGACTCACTACGAGTATAAGTAGGTAAGAGCAGCCCACGAATAATACCAATATTATTATTATACGGTATGCGGCCCGCGCTCTCCGCCGCTCTCCTCTCCAAAAGCTCTAACTCAAACTAACTCTAACTCTATCTATAACTCTAACGTTAACTCTAATAACTTCTAATAACAACTACTCACTACTCACTGCTAAGTACTAAGCTAACTGTAGCTATAGTTACTAGCTAACTAACGATAAAACGATATGACTAAGAATAAAACGACTACCACATGACTACGACTACGACTACAACTACTCGTAGACTATTCTCTTAATAACTAATCCGTAAAAACGAGTTGACACCGATGTAAGGCACGACGCACATTGTACGTTTTATGTTGTATGTGTGTGTATGTGTATGTGTATGTGTATGATACGTGTATGTGTATGTGTGTATGTGTGCGCACTGCTTGTGTATGTGATATGTTAATAACAGGTGCACGTCAGAACCAGAACAAGCAATCTCCTATTATTAGAACAAGACCAAGACCTTAGACCTTATTAGCCCGGGTCCAGCGTGCGCATGCTGAATGCACATCGGATTGGCATATGCATATATATCGTCGTTGTCGTTGTTGTTTTTTCGATATTATCGACGATATCGATATCGATATCGGCATCGATAATCGACAACCTCGATCTCGAGGCTCGAGGCTCGGGCTCGGGCTCGATGGCTCGATCGAGATCGAGGCCGAGCATAGCATAGGCCGAGGCGCCGAGGCACAGTTAGTGATTTTTTTGTGTAAGAGCCTCTAAGTCTAAGAGCCATGCATATGGTAAGCCCCAAAAATAATAAATCAATTCCAATTAACACAATCAGATCACAAGATCGAACATTGAGATTTTGTATTACACTATATACTATTATACTGCTACAAAAAAGACAGACACACACAGCAAAAAACGCCCCCGCCCCTCGTCATGATATTTGGAACCAGAGCCCGCTCATGTCGAAGGCCTCTTGCCTGTACCTCTCCGCGCACGCCTTCTGATCGTGCCCGCCGGCGCGGCACACCGCCGCCAGCTCCTCCGGGTCGTCCTCGTACTCCTCGCGCGTGAGCAGGACCGACGGCTGCAAAAACTGCGGCCCCTCGTCCTTCTGCTCGTGCAATGGCTGCGCGCGAGGCTCGAGCGCGTGCTGCGCCTGCGTTTCGGGGGCAGCGGCAGGCGGGCGATGAGCGGCTGTGCGGCAGGTCTGCGGCGAGAGGTGCGGGAGGAGCGTGCCTGGGCCATCGACGTTGGCGCGTAGCTATAGCCCTGGTTGGTTGGGGCGGTAGCGGGCGCGGCAGCGGCTGCCGTGGCCGGCGGCGCGGCTGCCCGTCGGCGCAACAGGTCGGCCTGGGCCTCGGCGACGCTCTTGCCACCCGCAACCTCGTCCTGCAGCACGGCTTTGACCCGCGCCTCCTCCTCCGCCGCCGCCTGCGCCTCGTGCAGCCGCTGCTGCGCGCGCTGCTGCGCCTCGCGCTTCTCGCGCTCCACCGCCTCAGACATGGCGTTCCGATCCTCGTCAAGCCTCCCGCGGTTGCGCGCAGTCAGCGTCGGGTCGCCAGCCTTGAGCTTGTCCAGCCGGGCGCGGGCCGCCGGCCGCGTCTTTTCGTTAATCAAGCCCTCTATGACTTCCTCCACCTCCTCGAGATAGTCATTGTACGCGTCGAGCGTGGCGAAATCCTCCTCTCGCCGGTAGTACACCTTGCGCACCTGGCGCCGGTAGTCGCGATCCAGCGCCAGCCACCGCTCTTCGTCGAGCGTGGAGCTCATTCTGCTTCTCAGCCTGGCAGCTGAGGCGCCGGAGAAATCGGCGCGAAAAACATCACAAAATTTTGTGACCGACACATTTTTTTTACCATTTCCCAGCCCAATTTTGGCGCGAATCGGCCCAATTCCATCGCACCAATGCCCTCCGATGCGTTGGACGCGCTGCGCGCTCGCTGGCCCGGCCGGGAGGGCGAGATCGCCCGGCTCTGGGGTCTGCTCGAGGAGGTGTGCATTCGCCCTGCGCCGTGAGCGCCTCCCGACGCGGCGCTGCTTGGTGCAAAACTAACCTGCAACGCCATCCTCCCGTCACGCAGCCGAGGCTTGCGGCCCCGCTCTACGTCTACGGCCCGTCTGGCGGCGGCAAGAGCGGCGTGGTGTGCGGCGTGCTCGACGCGCTCGGGGCGCGGCATGCGATCCTCGACTGCGTGACGTGCTGCAACCCGCGCTCGGTCTTCGAGTCTGCGCTGACGCAGCTCAACCGGCACGTGCCGCGCGCCTCCAACGGGTACACCGGCTGGTCGCCCTGCGACTCGGAGGGCGCGTTCGTGGCCGGGCTGCAGGAGGCCATCGCCGAGTTTGGGCGTGTGGTGCTCGTGCTGGAGAACGCGATGGAGCTCGAGCGGCGCCCAGGCCTGCGCACGCTCCTCCTATCGCTCGAGACCCTCTGCGCCGCGGGCGCGGTCTGGATCGTCTTCGTCGCCGAGTCGCCGTGGCCGGAGATGCACACCGCCTCGGTCTTCTCCTCGCTGGTCTGCGTCCGCTTTGGCGGCTACACAAAGGGGCAGCTGACGACGATCCTCGCGCTGGACGCTCCCTCCGCCGCGGACGCGCACACGGCCGCCTACAGAGACTTTCTACCGCTCTTCATCGCCTACTGCTGGGAGATCTGCCGCGACCTGCACGAGCTGAGGTATCTCTGCCGCGCCGCCTTCTACCAGTGGATGCAGCCGGTAAGCAAGCAGTGGCGCCCCTAGATTGGCGCCCTGACCAGTTTTGAGTCCACGGCCCGTTGCCCACCCCTTGCCAACCCTTTTCCCGCCGCGCCTCAGGTTCGCGACGGCCTGCTCCAGCCGAGCGAGAAGCTGGCGCTGGTGAGCCACGGCAAGGCGTGCCTGCAGGAGACGCGGAAGCGCGTCTACGTGCGCGAGGCGACGCTGAGCCGCACGGGCGAGCTCGCCAGGGCGGCGTCCCTAACCTCAAACCCGGGGCTCGTGCTTCCCAACGGCTCCAAGTGGCTGCTCGTCGCAGGCTACCTCGCCGCGCGCTGCCTGCCGCAGAAGGACGCGTCCCTCTTCGGCGCCAAGCAAAGGGCCCACATCTCGAAGCGCGCCAAGAAGGCGCAGCTCTCGACCGACGAGCAGCACGCCTTCCCCATGCAGCGCCTCTTGGCCATCTATGCCTCCATCCGCGTCGGCGCCGACCAGCTCCCTAGCACCGAGCTCCTCGCGCAGCTTGCCACGCTGCTGCACATGCGGCTGCTCGGCCGCGTCTCGCGGCCCGAAGAGCTCTACAAGGTGCGGCTCTCGTGCACCGCCTCGCCCGAGCTCGTGGGCGTCGCGGCCAAGGAGATCGACTTCGACCTGGCTGTCTACTTCGACGACTGAGACCCGACACGACGGGGGGGAGGGCTGAGTTGGTGTGCGTGAAGTGTGGTTTGTGTAGCGCAGGATCCCGGTTGATGTGCTTTTTTTCAGTGTGTAGCTTGTTGTTGTTGTTGCTATGTGTTTGTTATATGTGAAGCGTTTTTTGTTTTTTTTGCAGTTTGGTTTCATCGCGGGTGGGCGGGGGTTTCCCCAGCTCCCGCGCGCCGCTGGGCCGCGCGAGCGCCCGCGCCGGGCGCCGTGGCTTCGTGGCAGGGTGATGTGGTGTGTGTCTGTGCTGCTGGCCCACGCCCCGGCCACTGCCGGCCCAGAAAAGGGCTAAAACTGAGAAACAAAAAAATCCCGTTCCATCCAAGCCTGCAGTAGTGCGCAGTGCGCAGTGCGGCGTCCTCTCGTCAGTCGTCAGCCCACACACATACACATACAAATAGAGAACTGCCCACGCGGACACACGACACGCGCGTGCTTGCCACACTTCGGCCCTTACGCCAACATAGACATAGGTGACGACGACGGTGTCCAAACCCAAAACACCAATCCAAACACGGCCGCAGTAGCGCAGAGTGCCACCACGAGCCTCCTCGACACTAATCATACATATGTACACGCGAGATACTGTAACACCCTTGTCGCCAAGAGCAGCGACGCGGGGCAAGGAGGTCCACGGCGCCGCTCCTCGACCCCCCGCAGCTCGCCCGCCCGCTGCAGAGCTTCAGGTGCCTTCCTCCCCCGCGCCCTCTTCCGCAGACGGCGGCGCTGCCCCGCCTCCCGCCGCCACGTCCTGCGCGAGCGCCTCGATCGCCGCCACAGCCTCCAGCGCAGCAGCGTCCGACACCTCCTGCAGCAGTTCCTGCGGCAGCAGCGCCATCCGCTGCTGCGCCGCGCGCGCCACCTCAACCAGCTGGACTATGTCACGCAGGCTCATCTCTGGGTTGGCCGCGGCCAGCGTGTGCCAGAGCGTCTGCACCTGCTCGCGCTCCTCCATCCGGTGCGCTGGCAGGTGCGACTGGCCGAATCGCCCTGCGCTGAGCGGGGCGCCGTGGCAGTCGTCGCACAGGTCGTAGCCCACGGCGTCGGGGCACTCCTGGCACTTCCACGCGAGCCCCGTGATTGGGTAGATGCCGCACCCGTCGCACCCCACGCCAAAGTGGACGTAGGCTCTCTCCGCCGCGGCCGCGCCGCCCGCAGGCGGGTCAGGCGACGCGTGGCTGGAAGCCTCCGGAGCGCACGCCTCGGCCTCGGCGTCTTGCGGTGACGGCGCCTCGGCCGGCGCCTCGTCGCCGTGCAGCGCGCAGATGAGCCGGCAGGGTTTGGGTACGTAGACCTGCCGCGCCGCGCAGCTTGCGCACGGACGGGTTAACCCGATGTCGAAGCAGTCGGCGCAAGTCAGGTGGCCGCACACGCTCACGCGGGTGTGCTTGGCGGGGGTGCGCCGGCACTCCACGCACGACCAGTCGGGCTCGCCCTCGGTCGCGAGCTGCGGCGAAGACGTCTGCCACTCCGTCTCGTTGGCCAGCGTCTCTGCGGCACGGTGGGCGTACTCGGCGGGGAACGCGGCGTTGAGGTGCAGGTGGAGGGCGAGGCACGGCGCCGGCAGGTGTACAAACGGCGCGCGGCAGATGGGGCAGCTGGAGCAATCAAGCGGATCCATAGAGCGATGAAGACACCAGAAGCAGAACGTGTGGCCGCACGAGTTGACCGTGGGCTTGTAAATCAGCTCGCGGCAGACAGGGCAGGCCGCCTCCTCCGAGCTGCGCTCCTCCTCCGTCGGTAGCGGTGGAGCCGCCGTGTCGGCCGCCGCGCTGGAGCCGGCCGCCATCAGCGTACGGATCGCCGCGCGGTCCTGGGCGCGCATCGCCTCCTGCATGCTGCCGCCGTACGGCAGCGTATTCTCCTCGGCCACCGCAGCCTCTGTAAGGTCGGCCGGCGCGGCTGCCTCCTGCATGCCTGGCGGCAGCTCCATCGCTGACCGTATGCGCGCGCGTCGCGCGACTGGCGCGCTTTCACCCCCGGCGAGACACGAAGGACGGGGTGTTCACAGCGGGTTTAAATAGGTTGTGAATCACTCCAGGCCAGGATGTAGCTGCTCGTACACAGATAGATAGCTATAAATGAGGGCATATGGACCATGGCGGTGTAGTGTGCTGCGGAGGATTGGAACGGTGGGAGAACACGGCCCAGGGCGTCCGCTCCCGAACGCGCCAGCTCCCGCAGCCTCGTTTTATTGCACCTAACTAATAAAGCAGCACAGGCTAGGAGGCTATGTATACGTAGGAGTAAGTAGGCGGCTAAGTTTTAAGTTTTGCACAGGCAGGCGGGGTAGATAGATGGAATAATCCCATTCACATTGGACAAGTTCGTGTCCACAAGTGCTACCGCATAACAGATACCGGGGGTGTATTAGTATGACGTTACGCAAATGCTGTCAAGCATAAGCATAAGCATATAATAATTGGACGATGTTACTACCCGCTACCTACCCGTCGAGCGAGATTGAGAGATTGGGAGGGAGACGACGAGACGACAGCGGGGCGGCCACCAGAACCAGAGGACCATGGTCGCTGCGCGAGAGCATTGGCAAGCAAGACGACGCGACGCCGACGATCTATCATTTTATATTTATTTAACTTGTAACCTGTGACGGTATTAAATACAGTACTCGTACACTCTACACTCGCCATACTGTAGGAAGCGTAGGAACTACGCGTATAGTATAGTATAGTACGCGTCGAAGGCGAAGGAACTCAACGACGATTCTCTATAGACTAAGTTAAGACTAAGTAGGTGGATGTCCCGCCCCCGTATCTATATCTACGGCTAGATAGACTAAGGGCCTCTTACTAAGGGGATGTGTTGTTGGGCTGCTCAACTGTCTCAACTTACTCGGGTTACTGTTTAAGGGCGAAACCCCTTATCCTGCTTATAACCTGTGCTGAGCCCGTCAGGCTGTGGGGGTTGGGGTTAGAGGGGTTATATAAGTAGGTATTATAAGGCTAACGCGAACCCATATATATATATATGATTCATAAATATGAACAGCAAATATTATACATTACAGGGCAGGACAGACGCGGCCCAGCGGCGCACAAACCCAAGACACAGTGAGAACCTCTGTCCAAAACAATCGCCCTCCCGGACCACCGCCACCACCACCACCCCGACCGAGTGGGAGTGGTGGATGGAGGTCGGGTTAGCCCTTAACCCACAGGCCACAGGTTCGTCGTCAAGGCCGAGGGCCGAGGGCTAGGCGAAGCCCGAAGCCCAACACCACGCTGTCCTCATCGGTCATCGGCCACGTGTGTGCGTGAACCATGACAAATCGCCGCCGCCGCGCAACCTTGACTCCGCTCAGCCCTTCCCCCCACTTCGGCCTGCCTGTGTTGCAACGCACCGACCCCGTGGCCGAGGTCGAGGTGGTTCGTATTGTCGGAGTCGTAGCTCCACCTCTAAAGCTCGCCATTCGCCATTCTCCATCACGGCGCGCAGGAAGACGTGCCATTTTCGTAAACGAGCTTGATTTGGTTCGCCGACCAGCTCGACCCCGGGTCGGTTAACCCTAACCCTCCTCGGCCCCTGTCAAAGCTCCGCTCGCGGCTGTACATACACTGTCGCGTCCCAGTCCCAGGCCGGCTCGTGGCCGTGCGGCACAAACGCGGCACCACTCAGCACCACTCAGGGCGACTTGAGAGCGCGCACTCGCAACGTCGGGATCGGAGTGGGTGTTTCGTCGAAGGACCACACCACGCCGTCCTCGTCGGCGGCGAGTGTGTGAAACTCACCCATGGCCACCGCCGCAACCCTGGCCCAACCCACTCCGTCCACCCGCTTCGGCGTATCCTGTGGCGTATTGACCCCGTGGCCAAGATTGTAATAATCGTGGCCAATATTGTAATAATAACCGGCGGAGCTCCAGGTGAAGAGTTCGCCCTTCTCCGTCACGGCGCACGAGGCGTCTTCCCGTGCGTCCATGAGCTTGACGCGCTCTCCGGGGAGCGCGGCCACCCGACACGGCGTGAGCTCCCCACGCCCGTGGCCGTTGGCACACTGATCGCCCCACCCGTAGAGCTCGCCCTCCTCGGTCAGCGCGAGGGCATGTTCATAGCCGGCGGCCACAGCGACGAACCGCCGCCCCGTTTTCACCAGGGCTTCGATCCGCCGAGGCAAAACCTCGCTCTTCAACGAGCCATGGCCGAGCGCGCCTTGCCAGCTGAAACCAAAGGAATAGACCGTGCCGGCGTCGGTCGCTGCCAGGGTGAAGCCTTGGCCACCGCCGAGAGCGACGCCCACCACGCGATCCTGCGAGAGGGCGTCGACATGCTTCGGAGTCAGCTGCGACTCAGTTTCCGAGTCGAGAGCGTAGCCAAGACCGTTTGTCATCGTTGTATCGTGGGACGGATACGAGTACGCCGCACCCCAGGTGAAGAGTCTTCCGACCTCATCGACTGCCGCGCTCGTGTAGTGGGGCCCAGCTGCGATGCTCTCGACGCGGCTCAGCGACTCGATCCGGCTCGGCACGTTCCTCGCACCCCCGTCAGCGTGGCCGAGCACGCCGAGGTTGCCGTCGCCCCACGAGTAGACCACTCCCTCGGCACTAAGTGCAAGGCAGTGCAAACTGCTAGTGGCCACGCTGACGAAGCGCCTTTCCTGCATTGACGGTACCGGCGTTGGCGGACCAATCTCGCGTATCACATTCGGATCGGTATCGGGGTCCACGGCGTGCCCCAAGAGAGGCGTGCTGTCCGGGATGTAACCCATCTCGCGACCGCAAGTGAGCAGCCGGCCTCCAGTGTCCACGAAGATGCTGTGATGTGGTCCCACCGCGAGCGGAGCTTGGCGCAGCTGAGCGTAGCGACGGTCGCCCTGCAGCAGGCATGCCACCCACGAAGTAGCCCCTTCGGGCAGCGAGGAGCCGACGTCGAGGCCGCGTGCCTCGGCGCGCCGCCGCAGCTCCGTCTCCACCGGCCCAATTGCGCGCGGCAGCGGCGGAGGAGAGGGCGCGTCGCGACAAAGCGATCGGCAGGTTGCGGCGAGACGGGCGAGGTCGCATGTGTCGAGGCGGGACAGGATGACGGACAGGAGTTCGGCGGGTAGCTCCAGCAGCGGGGAAGCCGCTTGTGCCGAGAAGCTCGGCGCAGCAAGCTAGCACTCGCGAGCCGCGGCGCGAAATGCGGGGAGGGCTGCGGCGCCGCCCATGTCGCGGCGAGGAAGAGAAGGCCGCGAAAGTAGGTAAAAACGAGGCGGCAAAACCTGTTCACAGCGCATTCTTCACAGTTAATCAATTAAAATGAGCTTTCTTGGCCTGCCTGCTTGTCGTTTTTATTGCAATATATATATATATATATATATATATATATATATGTGTGTGTATATATGTATATATGTATATATTTTTTTTTTATATATATATATATATATATATATATATATATATATATATATATATATATATATATATATATATATTATAAATATAAATATAATGATAAAATTATTATATACATATATACATTATAAACATATTTTTACGACATGTGAGCACAGAGAAGTGAAGTAAAGGTGGAGAAGAGTGTAGCAAGCGTATCTGTGTCACAGACAGTGTGCTGCTCCTGCTGCTCCGGATGACGTGATCGATACTCCTGTGATGAAACTTGCTTTTGCCCCCCGCCCGCCTCTCCACAACCACCACAACACAGCAAACACGTAAACACAGCGCGAACTCACACGCGAACGCATGTGCTGCACCTGCCGTTCCTCTGTGGCCTCTGTGCGCACCCGCTAGGTATATGCTGCTGCTAAAACTACAATCTACGAACTATGTGCTCTACCCGCCGCCCGCCCGCGGTTACGTGTGAGAGCCACGCTGCTCTGTACACCTAGGGACCTGACGCGGGGCCTCAGGCCTCTGGCTGCGGCTGTAGGAACTTCCTCACGTGCTCGAGCTGCGCGAGGCTGGGCGTGGTGGCCACGTAGTCCAGGTAGGCCTGCAGCGCGCCCACCCGCTGGTGTACCACGTTGCTCGAGAGCTTGTTGAGCGTCATCGAGGTGGGCAGCGGCGGCAGCCCCGCCGCAACCTCCGGCCTGTACTCTCGGATGGCGGCGTCGAGCGCCACGAAGTCAGAGAAACGGTGTGCGATCTCGTGCGCGACTTCGCCGCCGCGGCCCTCGCCTATGCTTGCCCTACCGCCGGGCGAAGACAGCGGAGACAGCGTGCCGCTCGCCCTGAGCGACGAGCCGACTCCTACCGGAATCGGCACCAGAGGAAGAGCGCCTTCCTCCTCGTCGTCCTCGGGCTCGGGCCACTCCAGCTGAATGTGGTAGAGCGTGTACTCGGCGCCGCGTGCGTCGGGCCGCAGCGACGTGTAGAGCAGGCGCAGCCGGCACCTTCGGGGGTGAGCAAAGGCCGTTTGAGTGGGGTTGGCGCGCTGTGGGACTGTGTTTCCTGTGTCTGCGGTGGTGGGGGCGGCTGTGCCGGCGGCGGTGTGCCACTGGGGGTTGTGCCCGTGCTGTCCTGATGTGGGGGGGTGTCTCTCGGGGTATACAATTATCATCACCAGCAGGCGCCCTCCGCGCCACGGCAGGCGCCACCCGAGGCCAGCGCCATCTCGTCGTCCCTGCCCTCCTCGGCCGCCGCCCAGTGCAGCGAGGCGAGCTCCAGAGCGTACGCCTCCGCAGGGGGCGGGAGCAGCGCCCCCCACAGTGCCAGCCGGGAGAGGCAGCTCGAGACGGGCAGCGGGCACCCTCCGATATCGCGCTGCGTGCAGAGCGGGGAGAGAAAGATTCACACACACACACACACATATATATATACATACATATATATATATATATATATATATGTGTGTGTGTGTGT
>Ga0209491_10006026_pt1 | contig 17200 bp, 14 predicted proteins | sample BON02_FD_187213 | JGI IMG/M metagenome (GOLD analysis project Ga0209491, IMG submission 187213) | Freshwater microbial communities from Lake Bonney liftoff mats and glacier meltwater in Antarctica - BON-02 (SPAdes) (version 2) | ecosystem: Environmental > Aquatic > Freshwater > Ice > Glacier...
TGGGCTTACCGGCATCGATCGACTCCGTTACCGCTAGTTCCTCCGCATTTTCTTCGATCAAGTCTGCAAGTTTCATCAAAATGACTTTGCGCTGCGCCGGTGACTGTGCACTCCATGAACCAGATTCGAATGCGGCTCTCGCAGAAGCAACTGCTAAGTCAACATCGGCATCCGAGCATGCAGCAATCTGGGTGATTACTCGCCCCGTAGCTGGTGCGAGCGAGTCAAAAGTGTCGCCATTCGTGGCATCGACAAATGCGCCACCAATATAGGCCTGGGTTCGAACCGTTGCTGGGAGTGTTAGGGACACAAAGAGCCTTTCATCGCTTTCGGGGGTGCATTCCAATGATTGAGCTGACCTTCCCTAGATTACACACTGCTTCGCGCATAAGTGCACGAAATACTTTTGTGCGAAATGCGAATCGACTTGCTCGAGAATTATTTGAAAATTATGCCTGACGCCGATGATTTTGCGCCAGGAGTTGCGAGCGCAGCTCAGTTTCGGACCAGTCCGCAGCGAGGGCATAGTGTAAAAGTTCAGCTTGGCTTTGAGGAGCCATTCCGTTAGTCGGTTGATCGTTGTCAAGATTGGTGGGAAATGGGTAGCCTTCTGCCGTCGCCGCTATCGAATCAGTGATTTGATTCCGACTCATTGTCCCGAATTCGATATGACTACGAAGGGTTGCGTAAACCCGCAAGCACATGTCAACGCGGTCAAGGGTCTCCATGGCGCGACCGAGCGCCGAAGACACTTGAAGCAAATTAGCCATCCGGGCAATATCAGTTGATTTATTTTCACCAGCACCGTGGATCAATGCTGGGTTGAACAAAATGACGTCGCCTTTATCCAATGGCAGTTGGGTCATGTTCTCAGCGAAATAATCTTTTATATCTTGGGTCTGCCAGGCAAGATAACCGTGCGAATATTTTTGGGAGTGCGGCAACAACATGGTCGTTCCACTCTCCACAGGCATATCACAATGTGCAACCGCACCTTGAAGCGTGTAATAGCGCGAACTCTGGTGAACATGATTCGGGTAACGCTCCGCTTGATCGATCGACATGAAACCCAAATGAAAGTCGCGGTGCGGTTCTTGAGGTTTCCCACCTGGATAAACCAAATTCACCTGCGATGTCATTTGATAGTTCGGTCCGAGCCATGCGAGTGATCCAATCGCGATCGCCCTATTGGAGTAATACTCGACAAAAACTTCAGCGTTAGCCCTTGCAAGCTTTTCCTGGGCATTCCAAATCCGAGCATTCGCTCCCGGCTCTCCAAAGTGGTCACCCTTGGCTGTACTGTGAAGTTTTTCTTGCTCAATGATTGTCTCAAAAACTGCAGTCGCGCGGTCAACAATTGACGTGTTCGCGAAAGCCCCTTTGAGTGCGATTACCCCGGGTCCAGAGTCAAGCGCCGCGAACCACTCTGCTGAGATCTTGTGAACAACAGCAGTGTCGTTGAGATTGAGTTGGGCAATGTCGTAGACCAACACATTATTCGCTACCCCGATCGCGTGGGGGTAATCCGCAAGCCGAGTTACTTGACTGCAGATTTCGGCAAGCTCTGTTACACGAACCTGTGATTCTTCGAGCCAATATGGCATAATTTTCTCTCCTGATAATCGCGATTCTGTTTAAGATTCTTAGTATGTAATCGGTGTAAGGACGCCGGTTTCCAATTGAGTTCTCAGGCTAATGAGCGCTTGCCTCACCGTAAAGTCCTTCATGTCTAGGGTGTCCTTGGTGACCGCAGAATCCAAACTGGTGTCAACCGGTACCGCACCCGGGAACCGCTGCGACTCGGGGACCGCGGTGAACTCCACCAAATTTGGATCCAGTTCGAAAACTTCAATTGTTTGACGAACTAAGTCCTCACGAGTGATTGCCTCCGATGCCACAAGATGAAATAACCCCGTCGCCCTCCGCTTGATTGCGTGATCAACCGCGGCTCCAATTTCAGAAGCAAGGGATGGAGTGGCAACCAGGTTGGCCCCCTCTCCAATCCACGCCGAGAAGACCTTATCCGCTCGAACAGTTTTAACCAGTGACGTAACAAAGAAGCCGAAACCACAGTCTTGATTGCGCGGACCCTCATCTCGTAATTGGTGCTGACCCAGAACGCCACCAATGCGCATAATTGAATAAGGATCTTCCCTGTCTCGCATAACCTGCTCGCTGAGGGCCTTCAACACTCCGTAAAAATTGATTGGGTTTGGTGGCATCGTTTCCGGAACCATGTGGCCTAGGCCATCAGTGACCCAATCTGTGGAAATGTAATGGATGGGAATGCCCACCGCCGCTTTACTCAATCGCTGGGTCACACCGACGTAGGAATCATATGCATAATGGCGATTAGCCATCATGTGGGCGAAGTCGTTGGCAATGGCGCAATGAACGATCACATCAAAACCGGTGACCGATTGCGTGAGGGACTGTTGGTCGGAGTAGTCGACAACCGTGTAGTTCCAGGGCAACGCAATTTCGGGATCGGCGCGGGTGGCCGCCGTCACTTCGTGATCTCTACTGACAAGAACGTTTGCAATCTGCGAGCCAACAAACCCGGTCGCCCCCGTGACCAAAACCTTTGCCATGGCAGTCCTTCTCTCGAGTTCGCCGCACCGTTAATTATTTACGACCACTGGGAGACCGGTGCGTAATGACTGGCTTGCAGCCTTAGCCAAAACGACCGGAATGCGTCCAGCAGCAGCCGAGACCGGGGATTCTCCTCCCTGTTCGACATAGTTGAGGAAAGCTTGCCATTCAAGTCGATATGAATCCACGTAACGATCCAAAAATAGAAAAGGTAGTCCCGGTGTGCTGGTTCCCGCGCTCGTACGGATCATGCCGCTGTGTGTAGACGGGTTTTCCGACGCCGCCATTCCTTTTTCACCGAAGACTTCCACCCGCTGGTCATAACCGTAGACCGCTTGACGAGAGTTATCAATCGTCGTCATGGTCCCGTTGGCGTGTGTCAGCATGACCATCGCGGTGTCAATGTCGCCGGCTTCACCGATCGCTGGATCAATTCTGACCGCACCTTTTGCGAAAACCTCTACTACCGGTGAATTAACCAGGTACCCGGTCATGTCAAAGTCGTGAATCATCATGTCCACGAATATTCCACCGCTGACTTCAATGTATTCGACTGGCGGTGGAGCCGAATCCCGACTCGAGATCCGAACCAAATGAACATCGCCGATCACCCCGGTGGCCACCGCGTTGTGAACGGATGAGTGAGCCGGATCGAATCTTCGATTAAATCCCACCATGAATGGCACCTGGTTTTCGTTGATGGCCGCGATGGCTCGATCCACTTCAACGAGGTTCAAACTAATTGGTTTTTCGCAGAAAATCGCTTTACCCGCTTTAGCAACGGCTTCAATGAGTTCAACATGGGTGTCGGTACTCGAACAAATTGCGACAGCTTGAATCTCAGGTGAGTTGATCAGATCAGTGACGCTGAGGGCGGGCACCTGAAGATCACGGGCTATCAAATTTGCAAGGCCCGCGTTCGCATCAGCGACAGCTCCGAGGGTTGCACCTTCGATATCGCGCTCAATGATCTCGGCATGCATTTTGCCGATACGACCGACCCCGATTACGCCAATTGTGAGCATCGAGATTCCCATCCTTGTAAAAAGTTGACGAATTGGGCCAGGTAGGCCCGACTTCTAGGACATGGACTCCAACTCATGTGCGAGAGCTTCGAGTTCTGCCCCACCCGCCATGGCCTTCACGAGTTCCTCTCGGGTTACCTCGGATCGGTCATACTCTGCAATCATGCGACCACGGTTAAGGAGATAGAATCTATCACCGACTAAGAATGCGTGCTGTGGATTGTGGGTAATGAACACCACTGCCACTCCACGTTCCTTGGCTTGTTTGACGTACTTGAGTACAATTCCGGACTGCTTGACGCCCAGCGCGCTGGTGGGTTCATCCAGAATCAGCACGTTTGCACCGAAGTGAACCGCCCTCGCGATTGCAACGGCCTGACGCTCACCTCCGGAAAGCGTGCCCACAGCTTGGTCGGGATCCCGAATGTCAATTCCAAAATCGAGAAGCTCTTTTTTACAGGTAATCTTCGCGTACTTAGCGTCAATCACGCGTAAGGGCCATGGGAACTTGGTCGGTTCATTTCCTAAAAAGAAGTTGCGCCAAACGGACATTAGCGGAACCGTGGCCAAGTCTTGGAACACTGTGGCGATCCCTCTACTGAGAGCCTCACGGGGTGAAGAAAACTTTTCTTCGTTCCCACCCAGTGTCAGAACTCCTTCACTCGGTTGATACACACCAGAGAGGATTTTGATTAACGTGGACTTGCCGGCGCCGTTGTCTCCTAAGACACAAGTTATCGAGCCTGAATCCACGTGCATGCTTACGTCTTGAAGGGCGATCACGTTTCCAAACCGCATAGTGACATTTTTCAAACTAAGCGCGGAGTTCCCTACGAAGTCAGAGATATCACCTGTTTCGATCATCTTCGACTCCCTTGGAATCGTCGACTAATAAAGTTGTTCGTTAATACAGCCGCAAAGAGAATCAAACCTAGGAATAACCATGACCAGTCAGTGTTCCAACCAGCGTAGGCGATTCCAATAAATGCCATTCCAATAATCGCTGCACCAATGGATGCGCCAATTGCCGAACCGTAGCCGCCGACAAGCAGACAGCCTCCGACAACAGCCGCGATGATAAACACGAACTCCTCGCCGACACCTTGACCGGCTTGCATCGAGCGTAAACGCAAAAGGCTAATGATTCCTACTAGTGCAGCCGACATGGAAGTAAACATGAACAGGGTGATCTTGGTTCGCTTGACTGGCACGCCGGTATTGCGAGCCGCAACCTTGTCGCCGCCAACCGCGAAAATCCAGTTTCCAAATTTGGTACGAGTCAAGAGCCAGGTTGCGAGGATAGTGATCAGAATCCACCACACGACCGCCATTTTGAAACCATACGGTTGCCAGATTTCAGCGGCAAAGACTGCGCGAGCGCTCTCGAATCCAGGTGCGGTGTCAACATCCGTCACACGCACGGTGTCAGTCAGCAACTTCGTGACACCTAGATTGATTCCACGGAGCGAAAAAAACATGGCGAGGGTCACTATGAAAGAGGGCAACCCCGTAGTAACTACGAGCCAGCCGTTGATAAAGCCAATGGCAGCCGCAAAAAGAAATGTCAATCCGATCGCGGGCCACACGCCGACGTTGTACTCACTAATAAGTAGCCCTGCGAAAAGGCCAGAAGTCCCAATCATCACGCCTGCGGAGAGGTCGAATTCGCCACCGATCATCAGGAGCGCTACTGCCACGGCCACAATTCCTGTCGTTGCTGCAACATCCGTCCAACGTGCCGCTCCATTAATTCCCATGAAGTTACCGGTTGTATCAGCTGTGGAGAAAAAAATGTAGACGACGATTGCACCCATGAGTGCGCCGATTTCAGGCCGGCGCATGATTCTGGTGAAGGCCCCAGTACGCGCAACGCGTTCGTCAGGTACCGAAGTGGCGGCGCTCATAATCCTCCAATTACCTTTTCATATTTCTTATTGTTGGAGAGAATGCTCCCTCCAAGATGCCTCCTTGAGAGTGTGTGGGTGCAGGACTCACCCGCACCCACACACTCGACACAAGAGAACTTTCTGTTTAGCGGGTGCCGTTCGCAGCAAGTTTCTGCACGAGCGATGCATTTTCCTTAGTAACAAAGCCCGGACCGGTGTACATGGGTAGCCCACCACCAAGTTCGTGACCATTGAGTACGTTCAGGTACAACAGCACAACGGACATGTATCCCTGTGCATATTGCTGCTGATCGATTGCAAACATGATCTGTCCATCGGCAATTGCCTGCACTGCGTCTCCCGAAAGGTCCACTGTGCCAACCATCACTCCACGGTCAACTGCTAGGGCAGCGGGCAATGCCGCTGCGGTTGCAATATCAGCATTGAGTGCAAAGACCCCGTCAATTGTCGGATCTGATTCGAGCTTGGCTTGGATTTCTGCCTGACTTTTTGCAAGATCAGCCAAACCTGCTGAAAGCTGAAGGTTCTCGACATTGCCGAATGTTTCCTTGGCACCGTCACAACGCTCTTGCAAACCAATGTTGTTCTGCTCTTGGATTGGGCACAGTATCTTGGTCGCGCCTGCTTCCTTGAACTTAAGTCCCGCTTCGCGTCCCGCAATAATTTCGTCTTGACCGACGTGGGTAAAGGCGCCCAGTTCACGGAAAACGGAACTGCCCGAGTTCATTGTGACCATAGGAATACCAGCGGCAGTCGCCTTGCCCATTGCGTCTTTGATCGCGTCAGGGTTTGGTGCTGAAATCGCGATGCCTTGGCAACCGGCGGCCACATCAGCTTCAATCAACTGAGCCTGCGCTTCGGCATCGTTATTTGATTCTTGGTAATCAAAATCGACCCCAAGGTCTTCAGCGGCCTTGAGTGCGCCAGCTTTGGCCACGGACCAAAAACCACCACCGTCACCGTGGGTGACCATGCAAAGCTTGTACTGCGAATTATCCCCGTCTGCAACAACTGCTTCTCCACCAGTGTCCGTGGTTTCCTCGGTTACGGTTTCACCCGCTGCGGTCTCTTCTGAACCCGTGTCTGAAGAATCAGATGAACACCCTGTGAGTACGAGCGCCGAAGCAGCCGCTATCGCGACCGCAATCTTGCTTATTTTCATTACTTCCCCTTTTCTCCTGCGCGTTTGCAAGAACATTTGGCAAAAATGATTGGAGTTATGCCCCAACTCAGAACATTTTGGAACGTTCCAATGATTAATCTACGGATCCGTTGCGCAAAGAGAAAGCCTATTGGTTGAAGGGTTACCAATTTGTTACATATTGCGGCCTAAATCACACCCCGCGGCGTTGTGATCCGAGCCCAGAATCGAGTGTCGCTCTTGCTCGCAGCACCTCGGCCCGATCACTGACCTCTGGTACGCCAACTTCCCAGAACGCTCCACCTTCGGTCCAGTCCGAGGATCGGACCGAGAGAACAATCACGCTGGTGCGGTCGGCCGCCCGGGCTTGGATGAGCGCCAGATCAAATTCCTCGAGCGAGTTCGCGGTGAGGGCGTGCGCGCCCAAAGCGGCAGCGTGCGCCGCGAAATCAACGCGAATATCTTTGCCTGGTCCGCGAACGTCACGCAGCATATTGTTGAAGGACACTCCGCCCTGATTGACCTGCAAGCGGTCAATCACGGCGTAACCCTCGTTGTCGCAGACAATCAAAATAAATTTATGCCCACCCAAGATCGAAGAGTAGATTTCAGAGTTCATCATTAAATACGATCCATCGCCAACCAGTGCGAAAACTTCACCTTCGCTGCGAGCCATAGCAGCGCCCCACGCCCCGGCGGTTTCATACCCCATGCACGAAAAGCCGTATTCGCAATCAAATGTGGCAATTGCCTTTGATTCCCAGTTGATATTGAGTTCCCCTGGTAAACCACCAGCAGCCGTTAACACGTAATCCCGCACTGTTGCTTGATGGTGCACTCGGCCAACTATCTGGGCGTAGCTCGGTGGCCACTCACCGTCAGGAGCAATGCGGGACTCGATAAAAGAAGCAAGGTTTCCGCGAAGTTCGACAACCGTGCTCTGCCATTCCGGGGAAGTCACGAAGTTTCCAAGACCTAGACTCAAGTCCAAAAGTGCTTCGCGCGCGTCTGCAACCAAGGGCATCGAAAAATGTTTTTGGGCGTCAAAACTCGCACTGTTAATTCCAATAATTTCAGTACTCGAATCAAAAAGCGTCCACGACCCGGTAGTGAAGTCTTGCAATCTGGTACCTACCGCAATCACCACGTCCGCTCGGGCTACAAGTTCATTGGGCGCTTGGGCACCCGTGACTCCGAGCGGACCCACGAGTAGTGGGTTCTCCCCGAGCAGGCTGGACTTTCCGGCAACCGTCTCCACGACTGGGATCTGGTATCTCAAAGAGAATTCGCCGAGTTCACTTTCTGCGCGTGAATAATGCACGCCACCACCGGCAATAATGACCGGACGTTCAGCATTTTTAATTCGCTCAACCGCTCGGGCGAGCTGCACCTTGTCTGGTCGCGGACGACTAATACGGTGAACGCGCGTAGTGAAAAATTCCGCCGGGAAGTCGTAGGCCATGGGAGCCACATCTTGTGGCAAACCAATAAATGCTGGGCCGCACATGGCTGGATCAAGCATTGTGTTTACCGCTTGGGGTAACGCGCTGAGCAACTGTGCCGGGTGCATGATCCGGTCCCAGAAACGCACTACCGGACGGAAAGCGTCGTTTACGGTTGTTGAGGGTTCACCGAAGTATTCAACCTGTTGCAAAACGGGGTCGGGAATGCGGCTCGCGAAAGTATCGCCGCTCACGAATAGGACGGGAAGCCTGTTAGCCATTGCCACACCTGCTGCAGTGACCATGTTGGTCGCGCCCGGTCCTACCGACGACGTGCACACCAGGATCTGCTGTCGGCGCATTGCCTTGGAGAATGCGGCCGCGGCCAAGCCCATGCCTTGTTCGTTCTGACCGCGCCAAACTGGTAGTTCGTCTTGATGCATTTGGAGTGAGTGACCAAAGCTGGTGACATTGCCGTGTCCGAAAATTGCTAGGACACCCGGAAATAGTGGTTCATTTTTTCCGTCAATCTCAATTCTCTGAGCAATAAGAAACCGAACTAAGGCCTCAGCGACAGTGACGTTTACAACTTCTGAAGTATTTCCCGCCATGACGATCACTCCCCAGCCAAATCAACGACCGGCTCCCACGAACGCGTTTCCCACGAGTTAATCAAGGCCTGCTGCACATTCACCACGTTGACCGCCTCACGGAAACCCGGGGTAAAGACTTCGCCTGTGACCAATGAATTCAAGAAATTCAAGTCTTCGATGGCAATCAGATCTTCGAACCCGATCGCGTTAGCTTGACCGGGTGCGAATGCGCCATGAAAGGGGAATCGATCCCCGCCATAAATGGTGGTGAAGCCTGAACTTGGATCGTCCGAGCGGCGATAAAGTCGAAGTTCATTGAGTTTTTCTAAGTTCCATTCGATTGCACCTTTGGTGCCGTAAACCGCAAAAGAATTTTGACTTTCAGGTCCCACCATGGTGCGACTGGCCTCGAATGTTCCCGTGGCACCATTGGCGAAAGTACAAATCATTGAAGCGAAGTCCTCGTTTTCGACTGCGCCTTTTGGATCCTCAGGCGTACCGCGACCGTAGTGGCCGGCAGCGCCGCTTGGGATCGGGCGTTGGGTGATCGTCGTGTTTCGCATTCCGACAACCTCAGCTATATCACCAATTAGGTATTGCGCCATGGAGACTGAGTGACTCAAAACATCACTTGTCACGCCATAGCCCGCCTGATCCAAAAAGAAACGCCAGGTGAGTAGTCCGAGTTCATCGCTGCCATACATGGAAAGAAAGTGTCCGCGAAAGTGGGTGATCTCACCGATCTCGCCGGCAGCAATGAGGTCGTGGGCGTGAATAACAAGCGGGGCCCACACGTAGTTGTAGCCGACTCCGGTGGGAACGTCCGCGTTCCGCGCAAAATTGTAAGCCGCCAAGGCATGCTCGGGCTTGCCGCCGATGGGTTTTTCGCTGAATACTGCCTTGCCGGCAGCCGTGGCAGCCTCAATCATCGCGAGATGCATCATGTTGGGTGCCGTAACCCAGACGGCGTCAACTTCAGGATCCGCAATCGCCTCGCGCCAATCTTTAACCGATCGTTTGAAGCCAAAATCCGAAACGGCTCGATCGCGGCGGGACTCTTCAACGTCGGCGCAAACAACCAACACCGGATCGAAGAACCGATCGGAGAACAGCGACGGGATGCGCAACATAGATCGGCTATGTGCTTGTCCCATCCAGCCCAGGCCCAAGACAGCAATACCGATTTTCTTTTTTTCACCAACGTTGTTCATCGGTTCCCTTTCGTTTGAATGATTATGAGTGCGATTTCGTAAGTCCCATTGCCGAGGTCAAAGGCAAACGAGGATCGAGTTCTTGGGACTCCCAACTTTCCCGAATCCAATGGTGTTTGGGGTCATCGCAGAACGCCATCGAGCGTTTCGCGTCAGGACCGGCAAGGACATTGAGGAAGTACATGGTGTACTCCGGTGGCGCAATTGTTGGGCCGTGAAAACCTTCAGGGATTAAGTAGGTATCACCGTTGTGCAGAGTGGCGCTCTCGTCAATACTGCCGTCGACGGTGTACACGTGCATAAACCCTTCACCCGCACCCGCGTGTCCTTCTTCGTCGATCAAAAAGTAGTAAATCTCTTCATTGTTGGTCGCGCAATCTCCGATACCGTCGTGGCGGTGTGGTGGCCACGAGGAGAAGTTCCCACCAGGTGTCAGGACTTCGCAGATATTGATTTTGTGAGCGCCGGCAAAGGAATCAGGGGTCGCAATATTGTTCACCTGACGTGAAGCTTTCCCACCACCGCGAACCTCGACAGGGACATCAGAGGCTTTGCCGTAATGCACTGGGAATTCCTCCGTTGCTTGCGCAGTGCACACCGCAACCGCACCCGATGCTCCCGTAATCACAACCGTGGCGCCGACGGGGACATAAAGCCAGTCACTGATGGATTCAAAGACACTTCTACGTCCGGCAAGTGAGTGAACCGAGCCGTCGGATGAAACGGAGATTTTTAAATCTGTCGCCGACAATGGCACGATCACCGCTTCACAATTCACTAATTCAACTGTGATTAACTCACCGGTCAGGGTGTACACCTGCATTCCGCTGTACGTCCAGCCTGCATTGGAGGGCTCAATAAAAGTGTCGGCACCGTTGCGCGCCAAAGTCCCCGCTGGTTTAAACCACGTCATGTATTTCTCCCATTTCTTCAATATCGCATTAGTTGCCTGCGTGAACCATCTCTACCGCCGCTGTGACCGCTGCGACAATGTTGCCGTCTGCGGGGTAAAGCATTGCCCGGCCAGGAACGAGCCCTCGAACATTGGGTTGCTTTAATGCTGATCGCCACTGGGCGAATACTTCGGCGGTCTTCTCACCCGGGTCTCCCCCCAGCATGATGATCGGCATCGACGTAGCACTCGCGACCAAATCCATTTGAGCAACGGCGGGTAGCTTCAACCACGTATAGCCCGAACTTGCGCCTAGCCCAGATGCAATCGCGGTTACGCGAACAAGTTCTTCAATGCGAGTGTCCAGATAAGGCATGCCCGCCGAGTCCTTTAAATACGGCAGTGGCTCCACCATGCACATAATTTTTCGATCAGCGAGTTGGGTAATAACCTGCGCACACATTTCAATAGTGGGGGCGATTGCACCGTCGGTGGGTTCGATTCGCAGCAGGAGTTTTCCGCCATCGATTCCGCTCTCGGCAATGTGATCCGAATCGTAGGCGGTGAGTCGGTCGTCTAGACCCCAGAGAGTGCCGAATATTCCACCGCGGTTAATCGTGCCAATGGCAAGTTTATTTTCGAGGAGACCGAAGTAGGCGAGTTCTTCGAGAATATCGGCGCTGGCCATGACACCGTCTACTCCGGGGACGGCCAATGCCGTAGCCATGTTTTTCAAAAGGGTAAACCGATCGGCCACGGCCATAGGGGAATTGCCAACCGCGATCATTCCGCGTGCCGTGTGATCAGCAGCTATGAGCATCAAGTTACCGTCTGTTCCCACGAGTGGACGACGCGCACGATTCTTTAGCCGCTTCGCGAGCCTCTTGGGGTGAAACACCCGAGCATCCATCAGATCCCTGTACTGCTCCCGAGTCAAAGAACTCATCAGCTACTCCCTAATCCCTTGTTCATCGAATATCAGGCAACCTGTGCCTAAACCTGTGCGGTGAGTTGCATGTCACGCACTTGTTCAACTGTAGGCATGTCGTCGGCACAGGTGAGCACGCCAGCGACAAAAGCTCCGGCCGCATTAGCAAATTGGCCAATCTCAGAGATGCTCCAGTTGGACAGTAGCCCGTGCACCAGGGCACCACCGAAGGCGTCACCAGCACCCAAGCCGCACACGACTTCGATCCGAAGTGGATCAATTCGCACCCGTTCGGCGGAAGTTGCGAGCAACACTCCTCCTCCACCCATTTTGACGATTGCCAGTGAAACACCTGAAACAAGTAGTGCGTCGGCGGCGGCGTCTGGTTTGACAACCCCTAACGCCATTTCACATTCAACTCGATTACCTACAACTACGGTGCTCCCGGCGATTGCCCGAGTAGCTGCCTCGCGTGCCGTCTCAATATTGGGCCACATGCTGGGCCGGTAATCCAAGTCCAACACCGTGTGGCTGGCCCGATTTCTTAAGTCCAACCACTCGAAAGTCGATTGAGCGGTTGCTCCGTGACCGAGTGCACCCGCACTCACCCAGAAACACTGGGCTGCCATTACAACGCAGTCCAGCGAGGAACTACGAGAAATCTGGGTATCGGGTGCGTCTTTTCCCCGATAAAACTCAATCTTTGGATCCTCCGGAGGGTCTAATGCCGCAAGAACTACCGGAGTTTGACCGCCTGCCACGTGCTCAACAAAACTAGTGTCGACCCCCCACTCACCAAGCTGATGAACAAGATAGTCGCCGAGTGGATCCGCACCCACACCTGTCAGAACGGCAGCACTTCGACCGTATCTCGCCGCCGCCACGGCTACGTTGGTCGGACTTCCGCCGACCGACTTGCGAAAGGTTTGTGGATCGCCGAAACTCGCGCCCAGCTGTTGCGCGTACAGATCAACGCTGACCCGGCCGACCGTGACGAGGTCCAAGCTCACGCTCAACTGATCGAATTCGTTTTAGTGGGCAGATTAATTCCGCGCAGGAACTCCAGCGAAGTGCGCACCTGTGCTAGCGGACCCTGTCCTTCCGCGGGTAGGCCATCTGTCAGCGCAACGTCCTGTTCGATCACGTACCACCCTCTGTACCCCCGTTTCTCCAGTGCTTGCACTACACCAGCAATGTCGACATCGCCTTCACCCAAAGTCGTGAAAAGCCCATCTTGCACCGACTCCATAATGCTTTTTTCACGAGACATCAAAGCCGGAACTTTTGACATGCGAATATCCTTGAGGTGCACGTGGCCCACGCGATCGAATGCCGTCTTGGCAAACTCAACCGGGTCGGTCCCCGCAATTGCCAAGTGCCCGGTGTCTAGGCACCACTTCACATCACATGACTCCAGCACGCGGGAGACATCATCACTTGTTTCTATCATGGTTTGAACGTGCGGATGTACCACTTGTTCAATTCCGTGTTCCTCGCAAATCTCGTCGACGATTCCGAACATGGTCACCATGTGCGCAAGTTCCTCACGAGTCGCCGCGTGCGGGTCGGCCCAATCCCAGTCGGTGACAACCGCGCTGATCATCTTTGTTGCCCCAGCCGCTTGAAAGAGTCGCGCAACCCTTCTCGCTTCCGCAATCGTTGCAGCCTCTTGGCTCCGATCATGGAGCACTAACGGGGTGAACCCTCCGATCAGTTTCATGTCATAGGAGGACAAGGTTGCGGCCACGTCGGCCGCTGCTTCGGGTAGAAAACCGGGGGCCCCTAGTTCTGTGGCTGGCATCCCCAGATCAGCCATTTCGCGTAATACCCGAGGGGTAGGGAGCATGGCTCCCCAACCTGGGACTTCACAGATGCCCCAAGAAATCGGTGCTGAGGCGACTCGGGTGAGAAAATCCGACATTTACCCTAATCCCTTCAATATTGGAACGTTCCAACGAGTACCCTGATGGTGTCACATCAGTGTCAAAGATTGCAAGCGGGTTCGCAATAAAACAAGGAACCGGTGCCCACTGGCCCGGAGGCGGTTGGAGAGGATGGCTGCCATGTCGCTTCGACGGGCAACAATTATCGATGTCGCTGCTAAGTCTGGGGTGTCCAAGTCCTTGGTATCGCTGGCATTGCGTGATCCCCAACGGGTCAGCCCCGAGAGCTACGAATTGATCATCACCGCAATCGCGGAATTGGACTACCAGCCAAATGCAGCCGCCCGCAGTCTCGTTGACCAACGGACTAACACGGTCGGGATCGTGGTGCTGGACTTACATAACCCCATTTTCGCCCAGGTTCTAGATGGCCTCCTCCCGGTACTCCGTCAAAAAAAGATGAACAGCACAATTGTGACTGGCAGTGCCGTAACCGAGATCGAAATCTCTGAGGTTTCAAAACTTCAAGAACTCCGCGTTGAAGGACTTATTCTTCTCGCTCACCGAATGCCGTCTAGTTTCATTACCCAGGTGGCCGCTGGAATACCCACGGTGATTGTCACCCGAACCGATATTCGTGGCCGCGGAATCAGCACGGTGAGCAACGACGACATCTACGGGGCCAAACTCGCAGTGCGTCACCTGATTGATCTCGGGCATAGGAGGATCGCTCACATTACGGGCGGTGCCAATCAGATTTCACTCAATCGACTGCAGGGTTACGAAGAGGAAATGTCAGCCAACGGTCTAGCTGAGTTTATTCAGATTGCAGAAGCGGATTTCACAGATCGTGGGGGCTTTCTCGCTGCCCAATCCCTTTTAGAAACTGATGCAATTCATACCGAGACGCCAACCGCAATATTCGTTGCTAATGATCTTTCCGCTTTCGGCGCAATGGCAGCCGTTGTTGAGGCGGGTTTAAGCATCCCGCAAGACATTTCGATTATCGGCTACGACGGTATTTCCTTGGGTGCTCTCAAGACAATCAGTCTCACCACTATTTCCCAACCACTCAACGCAATGGGCGAGATCGCTGCCAATTCACTTACTGAGTTAATCAGCCACCCGAATAACAAACCGCAACACATCCGAGTTGAGCCTGAACTTGTCGTTCGTGGCACCACGGGTCGTGTTCCGATTACCAAATAACCGGCAACCCTTTACTTACCTAAGAGTTCAACGATTAGTTTTAGCGATTCAGGATTCGACAATGCGCCGATTCCTTTAACCTCACGCCCATGGGCCGCTTCGCGGATTGCGATCTCTGAAATTTTTCCAGTTTGAGTTTTAGGTAAATCCGGCACTTCCAGAATGATCGATGGCACATGACGCGGGGAACAGGCGGAGCTGATTGCCGTTCGAATGCTGGTCATTGCATTTTCATCGAGAGGACCTCGCGCACTTGCTACGACTAGAAGCACGATGCGAGTGTCATCGTTGTATTCCTGGCCGAAAGCCAAACACTCGGTCACACTCTCGTGATCTGAAAGTGCTGCATAAATTTCAGCCGTTCCGATTCGGACTCCCCCGACGTTGAGAGTGGCATCAGAGCGGCCCAAGATCGAAATTCCGCCATCACTACTTCGCACCGCCCGGTCACCATGCACCCAGACCCCAGTCCAAACATCAAAGTAGGTTCCCCGTAGTCGGGAGCCATCCGTGTCGCCCCAAATTCCCAACGGAACCGTTGGGAAAGGGGCCAGACAGACCAACTCGCCAAGTTCGTTGTCGGCTGCTCTTCTCCCCGAATCGGTGTAAACATCAACCGCAACTCCCAACGCCGGTCCGGTCATCTCACCAGCAAAGAATGGTCGGGTGGGGTCTCCCCCCACGAAAATCCCCACCAAATCCGTGCCCCCGGAAATCGGGTTGATCATGATCTCGGGGCCTAACTGGCCAGCGAGCCAACTCGCGGTGGAAACTGACAAAGGGGAACCCGTCACGAGGACTTGACGAACAAGCCCACTTTCATTCGAACTCCACAGTCGATCTCCTTCACTTTTTATGTGATCCAACAGGCTGGCACCAACCCCCACGTGGGTCGCACCTGCGATCACCGCAGAATCAAAAATCGCTGTTGAAACTGGATAGGTCGGGGCTCCATCGTGCACAATCAAGGTGGCACCCAAAGCCAGACACGAGATTTCCCAGTTCCACATCATCCAAGAAGTCGTCGTGTAAAACAACAGCCGGTCACCATGTTTAATGTCGGCATGCAACCCCAGTTCAACAAGGTGCTTGATCAATACGCCACCGGCTCGGTGCAGGAGACACTTGGGTTTCCCGGTCGTTCCTGAAGAAAACAAAATATAAGCGGGGTGATCGAATGGAAGTTGCTCGAAGACCGGGTCGACGTGGCTGCTCGTAGCGGCTCGAAAGTCCAAGAGAGTGCACTGCTGGGGAACCTCGACACGTGAATTCTCTGAATCATGACCGACGCAAACAACCGTGTGGACACTGGGCAACTCCTGGAGGACCTCGGACAAAGTTGCACTGCGATCGAATTTTTTACCATTGAATTGATAAGTGGTGGTGGCGAGAACTGCGCTCATCGACAATTGCCCAAACCTTTCAAGGATCGCCAGCGCACCGAGCTCTGGAGACACGCTGCTCATCACCGCGCCAACGGCCAAAGCGGCCAACATGCCGACTAGCGCATCGGGTCCCACGGGCATGATTAACCCGATTCGGTCACCGGGCTGCACCCCTCTTTCCCGCAACAACTGCGATAAGGACCCAACCCGTCGGGTCAGTTCACGCCCCGAAATTACTTCTCGCGTGATGACTTCGTCCGCGCCCTCCCCCATGCAGATTACGGCTGACTCCTCGGAGTTGATCCATGGTTGCAGATAGTTTTCAGCCAAATTAAGTGTGGCCTGAGGGAAAAATTGAGCGCTCGGGAGTTCGCTTGGAATATATCCATCTTTGCCCTTGAAACCTTGAATTGAAAAAAAATCCCAAACGAGCGACCAGAATTCTTGAGGTTGCACGATCGACCACTCATGTAGCTCGACGGTCCCTGGGAAAAAGCATCCTGCCAACTGCTCCGCATCCAACCGAAACGTATGCATTTGCGTGAGTTCACTAGAAGAAAAGTGGGGTGTCCAGGTCGGAGTCCGGTCGCCCGACATCTGCATGAGCACCAGAGTACAAGACATCGGATTCGGATAAAGCTCGATCACGGAATTGAAGCGGACCCGAAACCCGGTGAAATGGACAAAATAGCCCGACATTTCAAAATGTGGAGCTGAGGGGATTCGAACCCCTGACCCCCTGCATGCCATGCAGGTGCGCTACCAGCTGCGCCACAGCCCCTAGTTAATGCACTGATTCGGTGCTTTGTTAGGAGGGCAAAGCATAGCCTTTGCGATCTAACGGTCATCTGCTAGGGCGGGGACAGGCAGTGACCTCGCGTTGTACTCCTGCAGGCGCCACGGCGGCCCATATGGTGAGTCCTTTTCACTGAGAACCGACCACGCGCAGTTACTTAGAACTCCCAAGGCCGCCCAGTGCTCCGGTGGCAGTT
>Ga0209491_10006027_pt1 | contig 17196 bp, 8 predicted proteins | sample BON02_FD_187213 | JGI IMG/M metagenome (GOLD analysis project Ga0209491, IMG submission 187213) | Freshwater microbial communities from Lake Bonney liftoff mats and glacier meltwater in Antarctica - BON-02 (SPAdes) (version 2) | ecosystem: Environmental > Aquatic > Freshwater > Ice > Glacier...
AATAAGTGGCAAAGCCTTCACTTAACCAGACATCATCCCAATCATATTCGGTCACAGAATTACCAAACCATTGATGTGCAATCTCATGGATCACCACATTGCGCCAACGCTCATTCCGATCGCCTACTACGGAATTTTCACTGTAGAAAATGGCGGATGCCGATTCCATCCCACCGCTTACACTGTTGGATTGAATGTTGGCCAATTTCTCATAAGAAAATGGTCCGATGTAATCACTGTAAAACTCCAATACTTTTTTCGTAGGCTCAGCAAAATCATAAAAGCCCTTTTCGCGATCTTGATAGTAGACCCAAGTTTGGATAGATTTATGATTAAACTGATCTACTTCCTGCACTGCAAATTTTGCTACACCGAGCGCATACAACCAAGATGCAATCGGCACAGATTGCTTCCAATGCGTCAGGCGGTTTCCATTTGCCAGGTCTGTTTCCTCAATTTTAAGGCCGTTGGAAACTACCTGATAGTGAACCGGTGCTTCGACTACAAATTCAGAAGTAGCTTTATCGTAAGGATGATCAATTACAGAAAGCCAATTTCTACCCTTATCAGGCCAGTTGTCGCTAAAGAAAGTCCGATCACCGTATTTGTTATCGGCAATCTTAAGACCTGAAGCTGGCACACCAGAATAGTTAATGGTGTATTGTGTTCGTTGATTGGTTTTTGAGGAGGTAGGAAGCTTGATCTTCAACTCATCACCTTCATGGCTGTAGTCCAACTCTTTTCCATCAGAAAGAATCGCGCTCACGGTCATCCCTTTATTTTCTAAGGTTTCGGATGCTTTGACCAAATCTAATCTTAGACTTTCAATTCCATCGCCTAGGTATCGTACATCGATGGTTACTTCACATTTGATTTCATCCGTGGTATCCGAAAGCTCGATTTTGAACTGATAGTTCAGCACATCAATCTTAGGGTTTTTGGGGTAAGTATCGGTAAAAGCAAAGCTGCTGTGAACCATTAATGTGAGTAGCGTGATTAACCAGATTTTCATTGTAGATTTTAAAAAGGTACTGAGAATTTAATTAGTTTTCAACGGAGCTGATTTCGACGGCAGGTCTAAATTCCATTACCCCTTTTTCCTTAATAGTAGCTTCTACATCTTCCAATGTAGATGGGACGAAACCGCTTAGATTTTCCACTCCATTTTCAGTCACCAAAGCCATATCCTCGATTCGGATATAGAGCCGCTCTTCATGCAACCAGATCATTGGGTCAATGGTAAAAACCATTCCGGCTTCTAATGGAATTCCTCGAACTCTGCCTACATCATGAACAGCCATTCCCACAGGATGCTGGAAATGCCCCCGGAATTTCAATCCATCCTGCACGGCTTTCAAATGGCTTTCTTTCACAAAGATTTTACCTTTTAGATATTCTTTCATGTCAGCGGCAGCATTGTCCAGGACTTCATCAGCGGTGACACCGGGTTTGATATACTTGAAAAGTGCATCTCTATAAGCCACAATGAAATTGTACAGCTGCTTCTGTGCTTCGCTGAATTTCCCATTGACAGGCCAAATTCTGGTGACATCGCTGGTATAAAATTCATAGTCTGGCGCATAGTCCATTAGTACCAGATCGCCATCTTGTAGCGCATCTGTTTTATGGAAATAATGTCCCATATAAGCATTCGTCCCTCCACCTATGATCGATGGATAGCCATCACCCTGTGCCCCATGCATGTAGAAAATATATTTCGCAGCAGCGTCTAACTGATACTCATACACCCCAGGGTTGGTTGATCTCATTGCTTCAATAATGGCCAAACCAGCAATATTAGTTGCTTTTTTGATTACTGCGATTTCTTCGGCACTCTTGATCAAGCGCATGCCATCGAGTGTTGGCGTGAGATCACGGATTTCAAATTGAGGGAATCGGTTCCTCAGTTTAGCTATAAATTCAGCCTCCCGGGTTGTGCCTCCGTCCCATGGATCAGCAGCATTTCGGGCTTGCCCAAAAAGTATTTCGTCACGGCTGTCATTACCGATTTCTGCCGGACTGAATTCCGTGTAAAGCAGTGGTCCGGGAGGTTTGATTAATCCCGATCCCACCAAATCAGCAGCTAAAAACTCAATGCCTTTCACCTGATCCATTCCTGTAAGTTCCTTGACCAACTCAGCATCTTCAGCAGATAGGACCTTACCCTGACTGCTTTCCATTCCCTCATCTCGATGCGGAAGGTATAAGGTAGATCGTTTGTTTTTACCGTTAATAATCAGATAAGAACGAGCTGTTTCCAGGCCAGTGAGATAGAAAAAGGTATTGGACTGCCGAAATACACTAAATCCCGGAATCCCGCTTGCGCCTTGAATCACGGCGATAGCATTGTTTCCAATTTCATCATAGATCCGATTCCTTCTTTTGGCGAATTCCTCTTTCGAAAATTCTTTCTGATAATAATGCGTGTCTTGAGCCTGAGCGGAAAAAGTAAATGCAACAAGAAAAATAATAATTGAGTAAAGCTTTTTCATAGCAAGTTTAATTTGCGAGAATTTAACGCAATTATCCCCATTTATCAGCTTTTTACGAATCTTGTCTCTTACTATTTGTGAGGTATTTGGATCCTGAAGGAATATTGGCTGCTTCCCGATTGCGTAATCAGAATCATATCCTGTCATTGGCTGCTAACACACTGCATGCCATCCCGAAATTCATTATTTCGCAAGCTCTTGGATTGCTTGGTTTATACAAAAAACATCTGCTCTCTAACCTTTCCTAACCATCTCAATGTGCTCAATGCCATCCTCATCATATACCGCTCCGTTTGCCACAAAGCCCAATGAAGCATAAAAACCTTTTGCATAGGTTTGGGCACCTAGACGAATATCCCCTTCCCCAAAAAGTTTATGACAATATTCGATGGATAGCTTCATCGCTACTTTACCCAGCCCCTTTCCTCTTGCTGAAAGCGATGTGATCACTCGGCCTATTGCTATTTCGGGATAGGATAATCCAGCAGGAACTAACCTACTGTAGGCCACAAGTAGATCATCTGAATACACCAGCACATGAAAGCATTTCTGATCTTTATCGTCCTGATCTAGGAACACACAGTTTTGCTCCACCACGAATACCTCGCTTCGTAGCTTTAATAAGTCATACAATTCATTTACAGTAAGTTTCTGGAAAGCTTTGACCCGATGTGTTAAGTTCATAAAAAGAGCGTTTGAAGTGGATTTATTGGATAGTATGATTAGAAATGTAATATCATTATTCGTACGGTCAGACATAATGAATTAAGTCTAGTTTTTGCGTAGATAAATCTCCAGAAATTCGCCGGGACAGGATCCCCATATTTTGTAGCCTTTAATTGATGTTATTTCAAACGCTGCCCATTTTCAATCAAAGCTGCTTTGAGTTTAACGTAAGGAACATCTTGGACCGCAGTGGAATTATCGATTGCCAATGAAGCTGCAATGGCTGCTGATTGCCCAAGCACCATGAACACAGGTTCCATCCGGATAGACCCAAATGCGATGTGAGAAGCGCTTAGGCATATAGGCACAAGTAAATTGGTGGCTTCTTCCTTCTTGGGAACTATGGAACTATAGCTAATCGGATAAGGACCATCCACGTGCGCTTCTACATTTCCTTCATTTTGAACGTAACCATTATGATCCACATATCTCTGAATATGGTGTGAGTCCATTCCATAGGCAGCTAATCCAATTGCATCTTCTACCACTTCAATCCCTTCACAATGACGCTGAGTCATCACAAAATCACTGACCATTCTTCTGGCTTCACGAATATATAGTTGGTTTTGCCAACCGTCTTCGCGCTCAAATTCATCCTTGCTAGTTCCCCATTGGGAATACACCGCTCTGATTTTCTCAGGAATTCTAGGATGATTTGCAAGCGCCCACATTAATCCCTGTTGGTAAGTACGGTGAGCTTCTACGAGCCCTTTGCGTTCATCGTAACTGGCTTCTGGGTATTCATGATTTTGACCAATAAAATCAGTGGAGAAACCTAGGCTATTATTTGTATCTGTCTTTCGATTTGGCATGGAGGAATTGATCCAGGGCAATCGGGTTTCTCCTGCTTCATAATTCCTAAATAAAAGTTCATAGTTAATCTCCTGATATCCTTCTGGCTTTTTAAATGGAATTCTATTGTCTGGGTGATCCGTAAGACACATTCGGAAGCAATACGCCTGAACCTTTTTATCCCCAGAACCATCTATTCCGGGACCTCCTTTGATAAGGTATGGGAGTAAACCACTGGAAGGATTTCCCTTATCAATATAAGGATCCACACCCGGGACAAAATTATGATTGAAGGCATTTCGTGACGGCTTATTTTCAAGGCTTACCCCATAATAATTTGCCTGCACGCCATTTAATGACTCCTTATATTGCGTATTACTTTCTCTGCCAACCGTGTAGCTAACACCGGCAACAGCCATAAGATCTCCTTCATAAGTAGCGTCCATAAACATCTTGCCGGAAAAAGTTTTCCCACTTTCCATGGTAATAGATTGAATTTGACTACCCGACTTTTTGATCCCTTCAGAAGATCGTAATAGCCGCTCCCCATAAATAATTTCAACCTTCTCCCCTTCTAGCAGTTGATGATACACTTTCAAAGCAGTTGAAGGCTCAAAAGTCCACATCGCATCTTCCCCTTCTTTGGTTCGGGTTTGGCCGCTATCAATGTAGTCTTCTCTTTTTTGCCAGTTCCAATTAGCAGGCTGCTCATAATATGCCTTGATCTGTTGGTAAAACTCTCTGGAAACACCTCCAATAGCCTGCTTATTGCCAATATCAGTCTGCCCCAGTCCTCCAGTAGTCAAGCCGCCAATTCTATTCGACGGTTCAATAAGAATTACAGACTTATCCATACGTGAAGCCTGAATAGCTGCAGCTACGCCTGCCGATGTCCCTCCATAAATCACGATGTCATGGGTTTGGCTATACGCATTTGGGGAAAGGATTCCAGCTAGGAATAGACTCAAGGCAACTAGTATAATTTTCATTTTATTTGTTTTCGTTAAAATTGATACTGATCCATTTTCCAAAGAAAAAGCAAGTCTCGATTTAGGAAAATCACTGTTTTGACAATTACACGGTTTAATAGGATTCTAAATGGTGAAAATTCAGAAGCACCTCAAAAGTTAGTGTTTCTTTCGAATGCCCTATGGTTTCTAGTGCATATTACTGCTAAAAGACATTTATAAAAAACGATCGCCAGTAATTATGCCAATGGCTATATTTTCTTTGTCGGTTGGAAGACTGATGAATGGAGACCGAAAACGCCGGTAGGCCGGTAGGCAGACGTCTTCCGTCCCAATAAGCGAAGAAAAGACGGCTACTAGCATCATTGAGGATGCCCATATATTTTGATTACAAAAAAATTGAAATACTGAGTTTTTGAGAGTTGAAAAGCAAAAAATTATTTTGATTTCCAAATTATTAAGACTCGCAATCTGAATTCAAACTCAGAAATAAATCAGAGAATAATTTCTCTTTTAAGTACCTTATAAATATTACTCAATATTTAATACAGCAGTTTTTTTCATAAACCCATAGCCGTACTGAGTCATAATTTCTTCGCCGAGTTTGACTTCAAGAATTTTACCACCTGATTCGATCCTCCCATTTTCAATTTTTACTTTGCCCGCAAAAATCTCGGAATAGGGGCTTTCCTCTTCTAAGGTCACAGATAAACTTTGCCCCGTAGTATTGCTAAGGATAATTTGAACAGGTTCTTTTTTGGTTGGATCAAAATTCAAAGGAGCTTTCAGTTTAATAATCAATTCATCATCCTTCTTTTCTAGGTTTATGAAACTATAATAATTGGCCAAATAAGCCATGCTTGTATTAAAAGCAGTATTGAACTGTACCCAACCCTCCGTCCAACCAAGATTACCCACCGCTGGATGATTGGGGTAGTGGAAAGATTTTGGTGAGCCATCAAAGACAAACTTCACCTCATCCAATGCTCCATATCCTCCTTGGTGGTAACTGAACCAACCCAAGTCTACCCCTTCGATCTCCGCAGGTCCTCTAAATGAAAAATGCCTGCCTGTGGGATTTCTGCCAAAGGAGTTATCCAGGTGAGACCAGGCCAAAATTTCTAAAGAATCCTTGATTTCCTGAGTATCTACTACTGTCATAGCCGCCATAACTGCAGCAGGAAAACCAAGTACATTTCCAGTCTCATTCCAACTTGGAGGAGTCCATTCGTCTTCACTGTATTTCCGGAAATCCCAATAATTATCAGATCTGGAGAGCATAATTTTTGCCCATTCTGTCACTTTATCTTTTAATCCCAAAGGTGTTCTATCGGAATATTGGGAATCAAAAAAAGCAAAAGAACGCATGGTAATGTGTTCAGACATCCGCTGTCCTTTGGTAGTCATTGGATCATTCCAGTCTAGATTTTTGATCATCCAGTCCATCTGCTTATATGCCGCATCAAAGTATTTAGCTGCATCGATCTCCCCTTTACCTTTTGCTAGCTCATACATTATCAAGTTTGGGATTACAGAATGGCCTGGAGGAAGTTCTCCTTTGGTAGTTCCTAATTTTGTCTTCAGGGTCAGTAAATTATGAGACACACTCATATCGTAAATGGAGGTGGAGTATTCTGCTACTGTTTCTTTCTCCCAAATTTCCTTTAGGTAATCATACACCAAGTCAAAGTTCTGTTGAGGCAGCCACTCTTTCAGATAAGGCCAGGCATATAGAAAATAGGCCAGTTCTGCCTTATGCATCTCATGCTCTAGCTTCTGAGTGAAATTCACATCTGCATCCCAGTGGATCAGCTGGACGATGTCTGGGCTATTGGGAGCATAGGGTTCCAAAGCCCCCCATTTTCCTTTATATATTTCCGGAAAGGATTCATTTGGGATATAGTGGATCGTTTGTTCCATTCTATCAAATGCTGCAGGATTAGATAGATAAAGTGATACCATGCTCTGTTCTGCCCAGTTGAAAAAATCACCGTCTCTCCATGCCCGAGAAAAAGGCTTGAAGTCATCGGTAGTCCCTACGTAATGCCTGGCACCAATCATAAAGTCCACCATATTTCGGTAGGTCACGCGCTCCATCCAATTCACTCCGATGCGGAAGGGAAATGAATTCTCATCCGCGATTACGATTACATAGTTATGATCTGACAGCGGGTTGAACACAGAAAAATCTCCCACATGATTTTTAAGATTTCCATTAAAAACTATCTGATCGGTTATCACATCCATTATTTCAAAAGGAGCAGAAGCATCTAAAGAAGGTGCGGAAAAACGTTTCGGTCGGTTCAGATTGTAGCCACTTTGGTTCACTAGAATCTTCTTTACATCCAAAGCTGTGCTATCCACATACTCCTGTCCATAGATTGCCAGTTCTGCAATTCCTACTACCTGATTGGTCTCAGTGAAAAAACGGATACGGTCCGAGAGCAAAGGATTTTCTAGAATTAATGAAATATTTTTCCGGTCATTCTCTTTGATCTCTTCCACGTTTTTCCAACTGCCATTAAGCATTATTTGAATTTTAAATTCAGTTAATACCGGTGAGTCTTCAGCTATAGCTATTTCAATCCGAAAAATCTCGGTAGCTCCCGGTAACCGAACTATCAGCCAGTTGGACTCATCTCCTGATTTACTTTTCCAGCTACTGGAGGGGTCTGTATTCCCATCAATTGCTTTTTCAGGATTAAACCCTTCTTGGAAATTACTTGAACTTGCGTTTCCTGTGAGTGAAAGGTTGTTTTTCTGTGCAGATACCTTAGGGGAAGTGATTACCAAAAAGGCCATTGCAACCAATTTTAAGGATATATATTTCATTTTTAGTAATCTATTTCTTGTATCAAACTGCTGTAAATAGGAGTCAGACTTAAGCTAAGTAAAAGGCCCGTCAAGTAGTGTTGACAGGGCCTGAATTTTAGTTTGTACTGTCCGAGTATTCAGTTTTATCTTTACTCGTCTCCTTTGATTTTTTAAACTGCTCTTCGTAAAAGTCAAAGATTCGATTCCATTGATCGTGAAAATCACCTTCATCACTTGCTGCTCCGGCACCGTGGCCTCCATTGAGGTAATTCACCCAGACCACTTCCTTGCCTAATCGGCGCATCGCATAATAGAGCTCTCGGGAGTTTGTTCCAGGCACATTCCAATCCCCTTCACCTGTCAAAATCAAGTGAGGAGTTTTGATTCGATCGGCATATAAAACAGCAGAAGTCGCAAAATATTTCAGAGGCTCGTCCCATAGTGAACCTCCGATGCGATCCTGACCATTTTCTGCTGCGGAATAGTTACGGGTTCCTATTTTCGGACTATCACCCAAGAAACTGATGATATTCACTTTTCCTGAAATATTGATCGCTGCTGCAAATCGATCAGTCTGTGTGATCAGCAAGGAAGCTGCATAGCCACCATAGCTTGTGCCATGGACTCCTACTTGATCATTATCAACCTTTCCTTCTTCTACCAATTTATTAATCGCAGAAGTAATACCTTTTACCCAAGCTTCTCCGGGATAGCCCATTTCTAAATCAACAGAAGGGCGAAGCGCGAAATAACCATGATTGGCAATCAGGTTCATATTTCGGTTGTAGCCATTGTCAAAGAATTGCTCATAAACTTCGCATACCAGCGGGTAGGCTTTGCCTTGCTCATAATCCACGGGATAGTATAAGATCCCCTTTAATTCTTTTCCGTCTGAGTTGCGATAGCTGATCAACTCGGATCGAGTCAATTTCTTATCTGTCATCCAAGGATTTAGATCCGTGAGCGCCTTCATAGTACTGAAATTCATATCCGTAGCTATCACATTTGGCGGGAGATCTCCATCCGAAACGCTTAATATTACTTTGGATCCGTCTTTTGAATGCTGAACATTGGAATACAAATTACCATCTACCAAAAGATTTTTCATTTGCTTACTTTCCAGATCAAATCGCGTAAAGCCCCGCTCCCATTTCTCTTTGCTGGAATACCCAAAATCCAGGTAGCGCTCATCTTGTGACCAATTCAGAAGTTCCAGTTCTGGAGCTTTTTTCGTATCCTCTGCTAATTCATAGACCATTTCTAGGCTATTCCCTTCAGCATCTGCCAACCAGTATCCTTCCTTCGAACTCAGTAACAACTGTCCTTCCTGCGGGCTCCATGCCATAATCGAAAACTTCAGTTCCTTTTTCTTTTTCTCGTCAGTGAATGCTTTTCCTTTAGTCAGGTTTTTTGCATCATCCAGACCAAGTGTTTGGATATAGACATTGCCTGAATCAATCCATGCATAGGTAGATTTACTTTCAGACCAGGTGAAATCTCGTCGTTTTTCACTTCTCGGATAAATGATTTTTGCAGAATCTTGTTGATTCAGATTTAGATAGGCAGTTTGATATTCTGTGCCCGCACTACGCTCGTAAGCTGTTTTTAAGGGAAAATTTTCATTGAATATCAAATGCTGACCATCTTCACTTGCATAGATTCCGCTAAAGTTTGACTCACCAAGTAATTTAATCGCAGTTCCATTCGATACGTCTACCTGATGCAATTCCGTAAGGCTATTCGTATTTCTGATCTCATCCCATTTTAAAAAAGGTTTTGAGCCATCATAGACTACGATAGGACCTTTCGTAGCCTCATTATAAAGCGCCATGGCTTTAGTCATCCAAGCTGCATCCCGTGTATGGACAAAAAGTGATTTACTATCTGTGGTCCAAGTGAGCTCATTATTTGCAAGTAAAGGATCGCCTTTTATACGTACTTCCCGGAGTTTTTTCCGCTCCACATCATAGATCATCAGATGAAGCTTACCTCCTTTTTGTTCCAAAAAGGCAATTTCTTTATTATTTGGCGCCCAAGCTATAGAGGTGACCTTGGCTTTTCCAGCATAGGGTCTTAATTCAGAAGCATCTTCAGTAGTGATAATAATCAGCTCACCCGCATAGACATTTAGGTAGCTTGGATCCTGAAATCTAAAATGGTCCGTACCGAATCTGGCACTACCGTCACTCAGTATTCCAGCAAGGTACTTCCCGTCATCTGATAAGTTTTGACTACCCATACCTTTTACTTTGATCGCATCATCGGTAGTGAAGGCGGTTTTCTGTGCGATACTATTCGATAGAATTGCTACCCAAAGGAAAAGGGATAGCAATAAAAATTTTATTTGTTGCATGTTTGGATGTTTTGACTGACCCAAATTAGAGCAATTTTGAAATAGTTAATAGGGTAATGGTAAGGGCGGTAGGATAATCTCTAGAAACCTTATTGATTGAGAAAGTCTTTCGATTTGAAAGCTAATGGGGAAAGGCTCATATCAGCTGTCGGGAGAGCTTGTTTTGGCCATAAAAGTAGAGAAATTGCTTTTTCCGCTTAAAATATCATACCTGATAAATCAGCCCTTTCTGGTTTGTAGAAACTCTAATTCAGTTTCAGGAAGAGTTGGAGCAGATTTAATACGGCCATAAGACAAAACAGTATCTATCACGATAGGATCACTTTTTGACTGTGCTACTACCTATAATGTGGTACTCAGATTCAGGATAGTAAAAATCCAGAATATTCTAGAAGGTAGAATAGATTAAAATACAAGCTTAATCATTTGTTCTTCTGGAAAGAAAAGTGGCATTAACGAATTGGTCAAAAATTTAGACCAAAAACTAATTTTAAGGGCAACTTATTTGAAAAATATTGGACTGAAAATCAAGCGCTTGAACAAAGAGAATTTTAGTCAAGATTAGAGGCGATAGTTTGTTAACTATTTTTGACTGTCTAAACGTTATTAGTGCTTAGTAATTCAAAACCACTGCCTGGTCAGCTTACGATTTTAGATGTTTAAAGACTTAGGATTCTTTGCTTCTAAATTTTATAAAACTCATATCTGATTAATTCTTCAAATTTTAATTGGTAGAACCTCTAAGCTTTTAATCTCATATAGAATTAAAAATTGAGATTATCCGCAATTAAGCCAGTACCCTAATTTCTCTGACTTACTGGTAGGCAAGCCCACCGAAGCGAAGCATGCCGAGGACGTAAGTATAGCCATCGGGAGAAGTACTGGCAAAACTAGTGTTTCCCAACTAGTACTTGATTTTTATCTTCTGCTTGTGCAGTTGCGGATATATGAGTAAAAAATAACTACTGTTCAGAAAAATTGAACAACTTATCTCTCCCACTGTTTTTTTGTTTAACGATTCAAGATAAAGATTCAACAAAGTAAAAAAGCATTGTGAAGATGGAATCAACTACTACCAAAAACGAGTCAAGCATTTTTCTTTCAATAGTTTTAATCTTTTTTCTATTCATTTTTAATCCTTTAGAATCGGTTGCTCAAACAGGCCAAGTTTCAGGTAAACTGATTGATTCCAACACCCTGAAACCAGTGGGTTTTGTGCAAGTAGCATTGTTTGGAAATATAGATAGTACTAGCCCTGAGGCCTATTCAGATACCAATGAGGAAGGAGTTTTTAACTTGACCGTTCCTCAGGGAAAGTACATATTCAAAGCATTTTTCATCGGGTATCAAGATTTAGTTATTTCTGATCTTCAGGTAAATGGTACGACAAATCTAGGGGAGCTAAGTTTTATAAGTGAAGGTCAAAATCTGGAGGAGGTAGTTGTGACAACTTCCAAGCTTCCTATAAGAACTACGCTAGAAGGACTCATCGTTACTCCAGAAAACAACTTGGCCAATGCCGGAGGAACGTTATTAGATATCTTAAGAAATACTCCTTCTGTATCTGTAAGTGATGATGGAGGGATTTCATTGAGAGGGAGTTCCAGCACCAATATTTTGATTAATGGAAGGAATTCTTCCCTGACCCAGAACCTTGATCAATTGCCGGCAAGCATAGTAGAAGAGATCAAAATCATCACTAATCCCAATGCGCGCTATGATGCAGAAGCTGAAGGTGGTGTGATCAATATTATACTGAAAAAAGGAATTGAACTTGGAACACACGGAGGATTAGAAGGAACCTACGGAACCCGAAACCGCTCCAATGTGGGCGGAAGAATCAACCATCGTAATTTGAATCTTAATCTCTATGCGGGCTTTAATCACAGAAATTGGAAGTCAGTTGGCGAACGAAAGTCCACACGTGTCATTTTTGAAGACAACGAAACGCTGGATCAGAATACTACAAGCTCGTATCTGGATGTGGGCAATAACTTCAATTTTGGAGCAGATTACAGTTTCGGAAATAATACGCTGAGCTATGAGGGTGTATTTCAAGCAAGTGAAACCACCCAGCTCAATACACTTTTTGCACAGCAGGTTCGGATGGGGAAGGATTTTAACTACGTCCGAAGAAACAACGAAAATGAAACTGATGATGGACTTGACAATGCCTTGATCTTTGAGCATAATTTTAAAGAAAAGGGTCATTTATTCCGCGCTACAGCCAGTCATTCTTACAGGAATCAGTTTAAGACCCAGAATATTGACATCTTCAACAACACGCAACAACCTTTAACTGAAAATCTAACGGGTAGAGAACGTGCCTTTACAGACGAAGTGAGAAATATCACAGTCGCTCAGGCAGACTACATCAAACCGCTGGAGAAGGGGACTTTTGAAACAGGACTAAAAACCAACATCCGGGAGTTTGACAATGATTTTAACTACCAACGTTTTGATGAAGTCAGTCGAGATTTTGTCACCGATCCTGCAGTCAGCAACAGATTTGTATATCAGGATCAAATCCATGCAGGTTACTTGATTTACGCCGGAAAGAAATCAAAACTTGAATATGGAGTTGGGCTCAGAGCTGAGTATACTCAAGTAGACACTTATCTCTATAATTCTGACGAAGCAAATCAGCAACGTTATTTCAACCTTTTCCCAAGTGTACAGGGACTTTATAATCTCAACGAAACTCATGCTATCAAATTCACTTACAGCCGTCGGATAGATCGTCCAAGAGCCTGGAGATTAAATCCTTTCCCGAATATTACAGATAGTCTAAATGTCAGAAGGGGAAATCCAAATCTGATTCCTGAAATGATTAATTCATTTGAATTGGGTCACTTGGCCAACTTTGAAAAAGTCAGCTTGACGACCAATTTATTCTACAGAAAAATCAATAACCAAATTGACTTCATCACGACTGTAGCAGATGGCATTTCATATTCACAGCCTGATAATTTGCTTTTTGCACAATCGTATGGAGTAGAATTCATCGGAACGGCAGAAGTCTCAGATTGGTACTCACTCAATGGCGGGATGACCTTTTCTGGAATAGAAGTGAATGCTTCAAATATCAGCGAAGAATTTACCAACAAAGGGTTCACTTGGAATGCAAAACTGAATCAAGACTTTAAGCTTCCGTTTGGTTTCAATTTTCAGATCGCCGCCAACTATGAATCTCCGGAAATTCAGGCTCAGGGAAAAAGTCTTGCGGTATATTACGTAGATAGCAGTATTCAGAAATCATTTTTGGATCGAAAAGGCACTATGACTTTAAGCGTGCGGGATGTATTTGATACAAGAAGATATGCTAGTAATTCTCGGACCAATACCTTCTCCCAAGATTTCTATTCGAAACAAGAAACACGAATCATTTTACTTTCAGCAAGATTTAATTTTTAAAGGTCCTCTTGGGAGAATCCCCTTAAATAGACTCTGTGGACTTAAAAATTAAAAAATTATACTTGCGCTCAAACAGTGGGTGGCTTCCAGGTTTCGTAAATACCCTTAATTGAATTGCCAATTCCTTTAGCGTCCCTATTTATGATGGCGACGCCTAAGACCAATATTGCAGCTGCCACGTTTAATCCTTTTTGGATATTATTCAAAGTCCTAATCGTACCATTAATTTCTGTTGTGATTGTATTGATCTTTTCCAGTGAATCGACTACTTCATCCATGACCAAAGTAGTAGCAAAGGCTAAAATATCTTCTCCCAATCTCAAAATTGAGTTCTGTAGATCACTCAATTCTTTATTTTGATCAAGCGTAAGACGACTCCAATTGTGATACCTAAAGTCTCCTATTGCTCTTCCTAAAAAATAGAAATTGTCTGACAATTGCTTTGATTGGTCGGAATTAAGATTTGCCATCTTTCTTAGTCATTAAGTTTATTGAATTCGGAGATTAAATCCTTTACGTTGCCGGCATATCCTTGCATGATCCCTTTCAGAGTTTTGACAGATAGTTTGTTCCGATTGTCATAGAGCACTTGATGACCTTGAGCTATTTCATCAAGACTTATGGCAAATACCTCAAGAACCATTTCCGTTCGCTGGATTTCATCTAAAGTTTGGTAGTAATTCGATGTTGCTTCCCCTTTTTCATAGTCTGAAAGAAGTGTATTATTCATTTTCATATCCATGTAGCGCACATAGAGTCGTTCTTTTTTAAATCGTAACTCTCCTTTGAGATTAGTCCCTACGATTAGCTTAAACTTATCTAATAATACCTGCATAGGCTTGTTGGCTTCCTCGATGTAAGAAGCTAGTTTTTTACGTCTATAAGAATCTGTTGTGGCTCTTAGCAGAATGTTGGAGAGGCTGGAAAAAGCAGCTACTGTTTGTTCTTCAATTCTCATTGGACCTAATTCCTTTGCACTTAAGGCACTGACTAATGCATCACTTGAGTAATCAGTCAGCTCATTTTGTGACAGATTTCCCAGACCTTCAAAGTATCCTTCAATAGAATTATAAATCACCTGGGTCACGCTGTCAGCTTCTTGATAAAGCGTACAGGTACATTCCTCGGCTCGTCTTATTTCATATTTCCGAATAGCCTCATCTCTACACCTATCCACACAATACTGATAAAATGAATACTCGATCTGTTCAAAATTTCTGATACTTACCGTCGAAAATCCAGCAAACTCGCCTACCGTTTTAAGATTAACACAGCCGGTAGATGAAACTAATAAGAACAGAAAAATTAGCGCGTGCCTTTGACCAAAATATTTTTTCATTTTTTGAAAGATTTTAAAAAGTAAAATAATTCCAAGCGATCATTTGCATCTTATTGGATATCACTATTTACCTGAATAAGATACAAAGAACATTTGAAAAATATAATTCACATTTTTTGCAAAAAAAGTCCAACCTGTACTTTTCAAAAACTGGAGCGGAAGACTGAATCAAATTTTGAATTTTTTACTTTCTATAGATAGACTGGCGCTCGACTATCCAGCCAGGGTATTGCATCGGCAGTGGACTGATCTGATCTATTTTACCTAGCTACTCCCAGAGTTGATTGTATTTCGATTGAAGCGGTACTTGAATTGGACTGTGTCAATGTTTTTTGAACCAATGCTGGTACTGGTTACCCCTAACTGCTCTCTCATCCAAGCCAAAGCAACCTGGGCAATGCTGGCCTCCTGTTCCTTTGCGATTTCACCCATGACATCGGCTAGATCGTAAGCTTTTTCCTTATTTATTGGAGGAAAATCAAAATTGGTTCTTCTCGATTCTGAATCAGCTCCTTTCCCGGTGAATTTACCAGTAAGAAATCTTCCTGGAATGAGCTCCAAGGGAATATCGCCAAGTCATGAGCTGCTGCCATTGGGATTGATTCATGTTCAATATCGCTGCTGGCAGCTGAATAATAATATTGTAAGCCAAAAAATTTCTGATATCCTTGATATTCAGCAATTGACTATACTTTGGCGACCATCCAAGCCGTCCAGTTGCAAATGGCAACATACCTTTCTTTCCCAGAAGCCACGATGCCGTTAAGGGATTTCACTATTTCTTCCAAAACTGTCGCTGGATCTACCCCGTGAACATACAAGATGTACATGTATTCTAGTTGGAGTCGCTTCAAAATGGCATCCAATGAGTTAAAAATATGGTACCTAGCTAGCCCAGTACTATTTGGCTTATGATTCATCCTAGCCAAGACTTTGGTCGCTATAATAATCTCATCTCTTTTTACGCCAAGATCAAGTAATCCCTAATCCAATAATTGTACGGTTTTCTTTTCTTGATAAATTATATGTTATCCACAATCACGTCAGTAGCCTTACTTTATTTGCTTATTTAGACAACCGAGGGCAGACCGAAGACGGAGAGGCAGGCTGAAACACCCAATTATTTAATAAATACTAATTATATCCTTAGTGCCTCTGCAGGGAAAAGAAATGTTAAAATCCACCAGCTAACTTATAAAAGTATTCACCAGAATCAGGATGAGATATCATTTTCAAAGATTAATCTATTGGAATTTTATTTTGGATGTACTGAACTACATTGGAATATGATAATTCAACAAAAGTCTGTGATCTGGAAATTTGAATATAAAAATCATACTTTGATACTGTTAGTTTTTTCGATGTTTTTTTTGCACATCGATACAGGTTTTATCCTAAGAGCTTCCGGAATCTGCTCCTCAAGAATTTCGATCGAATACTATTCATGGAGGTTTAGGATATGGAGGATTTATTATTACAGCCACGATAAACTATGAACGGGTTTTGACGCAACATTTCGATAAATTTATCACAGCCACTTTTGCTAAAGTCGGCTATGGTACTTTTGGCGGATACTACGGCGCTGGACAGTATGCATTTGTCCAGTTTGGAATTTTAACTGGAAAAAAAGCACACCGTTTTTAGGCAAGCGCAGGTCCCAATTTTGATCTTAAAGGTGAAGGTTTGAATTTACCGATTGCATTTGGACTTGGATACCGTTACCAGAAACCGGGAAGACCATTTATGTTACGCACTGGAATAGCTTTTCCAGAGAGCATACATTTTGGAATGGGACTTTCTTCTTGAATTAAGTTAGGAAATTTTTAAACCTTAGATTTCAGCTGTTTTCTGCCCAAATACCTCCAGTACTTTTTTTTCAAGGACAAAGGAAAATAAGCCTTCAGCAAATTGGTCAAGGTAAGGTTCAATGGTAACCGTCTTGATAAAGGTGTTTGCTTTAAATAATTCCAATAGAGGGATTTATAAGGGTGATTACAACCCAAATTCCAAGGCTTGGGAACTCCCGTAAAGTGAATAATGCGAGGATGATTCAATGCTGTAGTCCAATCATCCTCAGAAAAATATGATTTATTGAGAATAGAATCTGAATCCCGGATCTCATTCGATTGTAAATTCCATTTTGGAGTCAAACGATACCAGTTGCCGCTTAAAACGGCATTCAAGCCACATTGATCTGCATATTCAATCTTCTCGGGAAACTCATATAAATAATCAATTACAGTATCCCCGAGGTTCAACTCTCTCCATTTATCCAATTGCAAAATCATAACTCCTGAA
>Ga0209491_10006028_pt1 | contig 17194 bp, 14 predicted proteins | sample BON02_FD_187213 | JGI IMG/M metagenome (GOLD analysis project Ga0209491, IMG submission 187213) | Freshwater microbial communities from Lake Bonney liftoff mats and glacier meltwater in Antarctica - BON-02 (SPAdes) (version 2) | ecosystem: Environmental > Aquatic > Freshwater > Ice > Glacier...
TGTAAGCCAACGCTCTTACCGGAAATGGGCCTAGAGTATTGAGCAGCCCCCGCCCCCTGATGGATTGGTGGTTTTTAATTGTCTGCAACAACTGAGCCAGTTTAACGACCCACACGGCACGAACACTGACCAGCCAAGGGTGTTGCTTGGGTGCACACGACACACATCACACGGCACTGGCAAACAATCACATTGATTGAAATATGAAAAATTCTCTTACACCAGCCGTTACATGGGATTTCAAAAAAAACGCCACCCAAGTAAAAAGTGGCGTAAGTCATTGATTTTAATGGCTCCCCAAACTGGGCTCGAACCAGTGACCTACGGATTAACAGTCCGGCGCTCTACCGACTGAGCTATTGGGGACCGGAGCCGTAGTTTAGCACAAGTGATTAGGAGCTGTTTGCACTCTATTTCCTTGGCGGCAAGCCCGTGTGTTGGGTCAGCATCTGGCCCGGTTTGACGGCATTGCCGGCAGCTTTGGCCGACGGCCTAGTGGTTGATAGGGCAACTGATTTTGAACCCGCTCTGGCTGGGTTATGTGGTTGCCCGGCGCGAGCGACCTGGGCTGTATTTGATGCTTTTGGCCAAGAAGCCTGCGTACTGTTTTTGCGGCGCACACTGGTATAGCTGCCATCCGTTTGCGGCTGGTGAAACGGAATCAGGTGTTTTTTACCGTTACCGATTAAGTCTGAACGACCCATGTTTTTAAGGGCTTCACGCAGCAATGGCCAGTTGTTGGGGTCGTGATAGCGCAAGAAGGCCTTATGCAATAAACGACGCCGATCACCACGAACAATATCAACCTTCTCGCTCTCTCGCGTGATGCGTCCCAATGGGTTTCGACCCGAGTGGTACATCGCGGTGGCCGTGGCCATCGGGCTGGGATAAAAGGTTTGTACTTGGTCTGCTCTGAATCCATGACTCTTTAACCATACGGCCAAATGCATCATGTCTTCGTCTGACGTACCGGGATGCGCTGCGATGAAGTATGGCACCAAGAACTGTTTTTTACCGGCCTCAAGACTGAACTTGTCGAACAATTGCTTGAATCGATCGTAGCTACCCATGCCAGGCTTCATCATCTTGGAGAGCGGCCCCGTCTCTGTGTGCTCAGGGGCGATCTTCAAATAGCCACCAACGTGATGAGTAACCAATTCTCGGACGTACTCTGGTGATTTCACCGCCAGGTCGTAGCGCACGCCTGAGCCAATCAGGATTTTTTTCACACCCTTGACGTCTCGCGCACGTCGATACATGTGAATAAGCGAACTGTGGTCGGTGTTAAGGTTTTGACACACATCGGGGTAAACACAACTCGGTTTACGGCAAGCCGATTCAATCTCAGGGCTTTTGCAACCGATGCGGTACATGTTGGCAGTGGGACCACCCAAATCAGAAATCACTCCAGTGAAACCGGGGACCTTGTCGCGAATATCTTCAATCTCGCGAATGACAGAGTCTTCACTGCGGCTTTGAATAATCCTGCCTTCGTGTTCAGTGATCGAACAAAACGTGCAACCACCAAAGCAACCACGCATGATGTTCACGCTGAACCGAATCATTTCCCAAGCGGGGATTTTGGTGGTCCCGTCGTGGCCACCGCTCTCATCGGCATAGATCGGATGGGGGCTGCGGGCGTAAGGCAAATCAAACACCAAATCCATTTCGGCCGTCGTCAGCGGAATGGGCGGGGGGTTGATCCAAACATCACGTGCCGTGCGTCCATCACCATGGGCTTGCACCAATGCACGAGCATTGCCTGGGTTGGTTTCAAGGTGCAACACCCGATTGGCGTGGGCATACAACACGGGATCTGATTTGACTTGTTCGTAGGCCGGCAAACGGATCACGCTGCGATCACGTGGCGGAACCTTCAGCTTGCCCTTACCTGTTAAGGCAGGGTTCTGTTGAAACACCAGCGGTGATTCAACGCCGGTGCCTTTGGATGCTGTTTTGCTATTGACGTCATCGGCAACAGCGCGAGCCTCGTCGTTACGTGCACAGCTTTCACCTTGCTCGAGTGCCTGTTCACTGATCATGAGGTAAGGATTGACGTGGGCCTCTACCCTGCCTGGTGCGTCCACACTGGTGGAGTCAATTTCAAACCAACCCTCTGGTGTTTCGCGACGAACAAAGACTGTGCCGCGCACGTCTCTGATACTTTGTACGGGCTCTTTGGCTGCCAATCGGTGGGCAATTTCAACCACCGCGCGTTCAGCATTACCATATAGAAGCAAATCACACTTGCTATCGACCACCACCGATCGGCGAACTTTGTCTGACCAATAGTCGTAATGCGCAATACGCCGTAAAGAGCCTTCAATACCACCCAAAATGATTGGCACGTGCTTGTAAGCCTCTTTACACCGCTGGGTGTAAACAATGGCGGCTCTATCGGGACGCTTGCCACCAATGTCACCTGCCGTGTAAGCGTCGTCACTGCGCATCTTGCGATCCGCAGTGTAGCGATTGATCATCGAGTCCATGTTGCCCGATGTCACCCCAAAAAACAGGTTTGGCTCACCGAGCGCTTTAAATGGCTCAGCACTTTGCCAGTCAGGCTGCGCAATGATGCCAACACGAAACCCTTGATTTTCTAGCATCCGCCCGATAACCGCCATCCCAAAACTTGGGTGGTCAACGTATGCGTCACCCGTCACAATAATGATGTCGCAGCTGTCCCAGCCGAGTTCATTCATCTCATCGCGGCTCATGGGCAAAAATGGCGCAACACCAAGTCGCGAAGCCCAATACTTGCGATACGTATTCAGCGGCTTTGCATTTCGCGGAAAGTAGGAAACATCAGCATAGGTGGTCATGTCAGTCCTGGCAGCGCTTTTAAAGTCAGCACAACGCCTAGAAGATCACAATGAGCAGCAGGTTTGTCCAACAAATTGACCCTACATTATCCAAGTATTTGATCAGACTAACAAGTTCGACGATGAAACCGTAAGGGTATGTGGCAACCATCTGGCGCCTTCCGGCGAAAAAGAATCCTTAACATGAGACCCATTAAAGCCGAATCGCATTGGTTTCGCAGGCATTACTCTCCTCAATAAAACGGTGATCGCTGGAAATGAGACACATCATATGATGGTCAAAAAGAATCAATTGTCGCTCTGATACAATCTCGCACTATGCCGATGTAGCTCAGTTGGTAGAGCAGCGCATTCGTAATGCGAAGGTCGGGGGTTCGACTCCTCTCATCGGCACCAAATAAGTCATGAGGCTTTATTCCAGGCACGCATCCGGTCCACCATCTGGGGGGCAACACCCAAATAGTTGGCGGGGTCGCAAAGTCTATCGATCGTCGCACGATCAAGCTTGCCGCTCACCGTCTCATCCTGGTAAAGAACTTCGGCAAGTTTTTTACTCTGAATCGATGCGGTCCGACAGGCGTCATACACAACATCATGCGCGGTCTGACGACCAATATGAGGCGCAAGCCCCATCATCACAGCTTCGGCCACAATCAAGCCACCCGACAAATCAAGATTTTTAAGCATGCGCTTGGTGTCAACCTCTAGGCCGCTCAACATAAACTTAGCTTGCTTCAGAGCACCTGCTGACAAAATAAATGACTCTGGGATCGCAGACCATTCGATGTGCCAAGGCCCTGTCGCACGCTCAAAGTCTTGAACCATGGCATCCAAAGCCAAACCTGCGTGTTGTCTCACAGCCTTTGAAGCGCTGAGCATCAATTCACAGGAAATCGGATTGCGCTTTTGCGGCATCGTGCTTGAAGCCCCTCGCCCTTTGACGAAGGGCTCAAAAGCCTCGCCCAACTCATTGGTCATCATCAACATGATATCCAGAGCAATCTTGCCAAGCGAACCCGTCACGAGTGCTAAAAACTGAATGGTTTCAACCAAGCCATCGCGCGCCACATGCCAGGTGACGGGAGCTGAACCAAGACCAAGTTCTTTCATAAGCGCTTGTTGTACAGCGATTCCCTGATCACCCAAAGATGCTAGCGTTCCAGCCGCACCGCCAAATTGACCAATCAACACACGTGGCTTGAGTTGTGCCAAGCGCTCACGATGACGACGCACCATTAGCAACCATACAGCCGCTTTATAACCAAACGTAATCGGCAGCGCGTGTTGCAGGTGTGTACGGCCTGCCATCGGAGCGTCCCGATATTGCAACGACATCTGATCCAAAATAGCATCGAGTTCGTCCAAATCTTGCTCAATAATCGCTAGCCCATCACGTATCTGCAGCACCGTCGCCGTATCCATGATGTCTTGTGTGGTCGCCCCCCAGTGCAAGTACTCACCCTCAGTACCGCACATCTTGGATATTTGATGCACCAACGGCAAAATTGGATAACCGACGATTTCGGTTTCACGCTTGAGCTCGACCATATCGAGCTTGCTTGAGTCAGCTCGCGCCACGATCGCCGCAGCCGCTGCTTTTGGAATCACCCCCAGTTCACCCTGCACTTTCGCCAACGCGACTTCGGTATCGGTGTATCGACGCAGGGTCGCCGCATCATCGAACACTTGGCGCATCGCGTCTGTACCAAACATATCTTTAAAGATGGCGGATTCGATCATTGAAGTAGGCATGTGATGACACTCTAAAATTATTAAGACTATTATCGGTAAAACTATACTAACTGATCCGCACGCAGCGCTTTGCCAGCCTTTTTGGCTCGGTCATTCTCTGCGCGTAGAAGGGCGAGTTCATCTGCGCTCACACACGCAACTTTTGAATCGTCCTGTTGCCACGCAAACGAGACACGCCAGCACTGCGGTGATTGGGCTGTTGCGCGCGCGGCAGGAGCTGACTCAATCATACGAAATGCCAATTCAAGCCTCGAAGCCTAAGAGGCGGGATCGTTGGGCTTAGCCGCCACATTTCCCAACAGAAAATCGCAAAAAACCACCCGCGGAACACGGCAGTGTCGAATATATCATTTGCGGGAAGCCATTGAAGACAAAGGCTGCTGTGGAAATGGGCACTTGAGAATGGGTCGCTTGCTTTAACAACCAACGGCGTCTGCGCTCTATTGGCTATATTGCACCTGCAAAAGCAGAGGCGAATGACGACAAGCAAAAATCCTGTCAGACTTTTGAATGCGAGGCACTCTAACCAACGAGCCTCGGAACCTGGGGCAATTCACACTAACACAGCATCGAATACGTCAAACATGAGTCAGGGGACACCCCACGCGTCACATACTCTTCACTGCACTCTTCACTGCTTGACACCTGTCTAGAGATTCAAAAAGGTTGCCACCTTTAAGAAAAGGAAAGACCCACAAACTTCCCTGAGCATATTGCACTTTAGGCCGAAATTCTCAGCTGAAATAGCGTATGGAACACCCAAACCACCTGAATCCTTAAGCGCCAGTCCTGCCAGTGCGTTAAGCAGGCACTAGGCTAAATCCTTTTTTAGGCAGCCGGTACGAGACGGCTGCCGCTAAGATCAGCAACGCTCCCGACATACCAAAGGCGACCCAATGGGTGCCAAAGGTCTCGTAGCCCCAACCGCCGAGCCAAGAGCTAAGCGTGGCGCCAAGCTGGTGGCCCAGATAAGCCCAGCCATAAAGCATACCCACCAGCCGAATGCCGTAAACATCAGCCAAGATGGCCGACGACATGGCAATACTGCCGGCCCAGACGATGCCGCCGATTGATGCGGCGATGTAAAGCTCCCAGTGGGTACCGACGGCAAGCAACGCAAAAAAGCCAAGGCCTCGCACCAAATAAATCACGGCCAAAATATTTCGTTTGGGTAATAGATCTGACATTCGACCCAACACAATCGTACTAAAAATAGCGACCAAACCAATGAGACCAATACCAAACGCGCTGGTGGCTGAGTCGTAGCCGTGATCCATCAACATGGGCATGCCATGCGTACCCAGCAGATTCATGCTGTACCCACAAGCAAATAAACCCAAACATATTTGCCAAAATGGGCGTGTCTTCAAGGCCGTGGTGAATGGCATGGTGCCGAGCGTCAGCGATGCTGGCTTGGCGCCCTTAAGCTGGCTTGGCGCACTCAACGTGTCTGTACCCTCAGGCGCATTATCACGTATCACCCAAATGGCCACAGGCACCGTTAAAAGCACAAACGCGACAGCAAATCCAATCAAAGTCGTCTGCCAGCTTGTTGCTTCTATGGCAAAGGTGAACACGGGTGTCATGATGGCAATGCCAGCCATTGAACCCGTCGATAAAAAGAAAAGAGCCATACCGCGCTGGCGCGTAAACCAACGGGCAATAACCGGTGTCAGTGCCACTGGGCTGGTGAAGGCCAATCCAAGAGATAGGAAGATACCGTATGAGAAAAGAAAAGACCAAGGCGTACGCGCTTGTACGCTCCAAATGATTGAAAGCACCACAACGGTCATGCCGGTTAGCAGCACCAAGCGCGTGCCATACTGGCTGACCAAATAACCCGCTAACGGCATGCCTAGCCCATAAAACAACATGCCAATGGCCACGATGCCAGCCAGCATGCTTCGGCTAAAGCCCAAGTCATCGGTGATCGGTATAAAAAATGGGCCAATGCCCATGCGCATACCAACAGTTAGGAGTGTCAAAAATGTTGCCGCTGCCACGATATTCCAACCGTAGTACCACTTCTTAACAACCATTACCCGACAACCTTTATTGTGAATTTGACACTTGTGCGCACCCAGTGGGTGAGCCGAATCGGTATATTAAGACTCGAATGTCACCCTTACACCAGATATTTTTAGTGTTGCTGGGTTAAAGCCATCAAATATTGAGATAACACGCATGTCAAGCATGTCACGAAACGACCTGTTGGTTGAACCCGAATGGTTACAAACGCGGCTGGATCAAGGCGTTATCCGTGTCCTTGATTGCACCACTCACATGATTGCCCAACCGGTGGGTTCCTCTCAAATCGTGTCAGGTTTGCCCAACTTTTTAGAGGGTCATATCCCTGGCGCATGCCATGTCGACATGGCCACTGATTTGTCGGATCCCGACGGCCCCTACCCCTTCACCATGCTCGATTCGAATCAGTTTGTTGCCCTAATGCAAAGGCTGGGCATTAAACCCAGCGACCATATTGTCTTGTATGGTCGCAGCGCCATGAGCACGGTCACCAGAGCATGGGTTGTTTTACATATTAATGGCCACGAAAAGTTGTCTGTTCTTAATGGCGGCTGGTCAGCTTGGGCCAATGCTGGTGGGCCGGTATCCACACAAAATCCTGAAATTAAACCCAGCGTTTATGAGGTCAGCCAGCCGCGGTTTGAGCACATCGTTGACCTGGAAAAAGTCCGCGATGTTGCAAACCGAGCACCGCAAACGCTGGTCAACGCCCTCACCCGTGTTCAGTTTATGGGCAGTGGCGGTCCTCACTACGGGCGCCCTGGCAGAATTCCTGGCAGCCTCAATGTGCCAGCCAGAGAGCTGTTTGACTTAAAAACCAACCGATTTGTTTCAGTGGCCCAAATACAATCGCTCTTTGCAGCAGTTGGTATTGATTGGGAACAACCCACTATTCATTACTGTGGTGGTGGCATTGCGGCAAGCACCAGTGCATTCGCCCAAGCCCTTTTGGGGCATGACAACTGGGCCATCTACGATCACTCATTGCTGCAATGGAGTGTTCAGCCCGACACCCCCATGGTGACGGGCTGAACGCGAGCCTAGATGGCAACTTTCTTTTGGCGCATGCCTGGAAGTGTCAATGCCAACAAATAGGTCAGCAGCAGCAATGCGATGCCTATGAGGTCAGTTTTAAGGCCAGGAAAAAGGAATAAACACCCAGTGACAAACAGCAGAACACGCGTTGGCCATCGCAGTGTCCCAACCCGATACAGGTAACCCTCAAGCGCAGACGCCAGTACCCACATTGCAGTCACTGCCGTGGCGGCTGCTTGAATAATCGGGCCCCAATCACCCTGCATGATGAGTGCTGGATTCAAAACAAACATGAAAGGCAAAAGGAACAGGACACTTCCCAAGCGCATGGCCGTTAGACCTGTCGCCCAAGCACTTGCACCGGCCACATTGGCGGCCGTAATGGCAGCTAATGAAACCGGTGGCGTGATGTAAGACATCATGCCCCAGTATAAGATGAACAAATGGCTAGCCAAGGGATTCAAACCCGCATTAACCAAAGCTGGCGCCAACAATATTGATAAGAAAATATAGCATGCACTAACTGTCATGCCCATGCCAAGCACAAAACTTGTTACCGCCCCTGCGATTAGCATCAATGGAATACTGCCGCCGGCATAAAGCAGCAACTCACGAGAGAAAGCCCCCGCCACGCCGCTGTAGGACAGCCCACCAACGACCAACCCGATACCAGCCAAAATAGCAACCAAGTTGGCCACACTGACGCTTAACTCTTTGAGAAGCTCTAGGGCACGGGTCACTGTCATCCGGTGACTTTTTTTCAAAGCGGAAATGGCCAACAAAACCAATGTTGCATAGTACGGTGCGTACGTCTCAAGCCGCATGACCAACAACATATAAATCAGCATGCCGAGACTAAACAAATACGGCCAGCCATCTTTGAGCACAGGCCACATGCGAGGGATTTCCTCAGGGGGTAAGCCCACCAATCCTTTGCGAGCGGCGTAGTTGTCGACTTGGAATAACAGCGCAATGTAGAACAGTAGTGCTGGCAAAAAAGCGGCGACCATGACGTCAGCGTAAGAGACACCCAAAAATGATGCCATGATGAAAGCAACAGCACCCATCACTGGTGGCATTAACGTGCCGCCTGTTGATGCGCAAGCCTCAACGGCGGCTGCGTATTGAGGTGGATAACCTGTTCGCTTCATGGTCGGAATCGTGAAGGCACCTGTGGTAAGAATGTTTGAAATCACGCTGCCAGACAAACTACCCATTAGCCCGCTCGAAACAACGGCTACCTTGGCAGGACCGCCTCGACTCGCCCCCATCAAAGAAGTTGCAAACCGCATGAAAAATTCTCCCCCGCCGGTGACGGTCAGTGCCGCACCAAACACCACAAAGCCAATCACCAAATTGGCCACCACTTGCATGGGGATACCTATAACACTTTCAACACCCATCACATGAGCACGGATGGTTTCGGCCACCGTGTACTGATTACCCCAGAGAAATCCTGGCATATAGCCAGCATAAATGGGATAACTACCAAACAGAATAACCACCACTAAAAGCGAGGTTCCGCCACAACGACGCACACCTTCAATCAATAAAACCAATAAGATGCCAGAAAATACCGTTGCTTCAAGGGGTGAAGAGTAGTCCCATCCCTGCTCAATAATTTGTAAACCATTAGCACCCAAATACAGGGTGCAAGCAATCACTAAACCCGCAAAGACCCAGTCATACCAGCGCGTCTGCTCTGAATCAGATTTTTTCATCGGATAAATTAAGTAGGCGGCTGACAAAAAGATTCCGATAAGGTAATAAAGAAAAGAATTACCTAGGGGGGAGAGTCCGAACGCACGTAACGTAAAAGTTTGGTTGATTGCCAAAAACAAACCAAGGGTTCCAAGGGTTAGGACCACCCAATAAGTCGCGCCGTGCATGCGCGTGCGCTTAGCCATTTCTACTTCAACGAGGGGGTTTGAATTAATGGCTTCTGACATGAGCAGCTCTTATGTGATTTAACTCAAGCGTTAAACGCTGAATCTAAATAAAACGCGCAACGAATCGGCTGCTTCGTTGCGCGTTTAAAAAACGCCTTTACTTCAAGGATGCCAGCGCAGCCTGACGATTTTTGGCCCAAAGTGCCGCAAAAGCTTTATCAGACAAGCTCATCCCCGTATCCATCGTGACTTCCCAAGCAGCCAACAGCGCATTCAAACGAGCCAAGCGCGCTGTGTTCCACTGGTCATGCTCAGCAGTCCAAATGCCTTTTTCTTTCAAGTAACGAATAGCGCCTTCATGAAATGGCGCATCAACAGGTGGTGTTCCAGACTGCTTCAAACTCCAACGTGGCATCACTGCCGTGGCATCCTTGTACAAACCATATGTCTCGTCCATGGCTTTAACAAAGGCATACGCCTCGTCAGGTGTCATGTCAGCACGCACAGCCAACAACGGATAACGATAAGACATCAAAGCGGCTGGTTTTTCTTTTGAGATGCCTGCACCGACCGTCTCAACACCTGGTCCGAAGTAAGGCGCAATGGCCTGCATCCGAGCCCAACCTTCCTTGTCATCGGCTGGGGCTCCAATCCAGGTGATGCCGCGTGGCGACTCAGCCAACTCATACATCTGGCTTGGCGTGGTGGTGGTACATGTAAAGTCTGATTTGCCTTGTGCAATCGAGCTCATGGCAGCACCGTAGGTTGGGAACATGATCACTTCAACGTCTTTGAGCGTCAGGCCACCGAAGCCCAAATAGGCCTCACATTTCACATTAACGGAAGGGTTGCCAGCAACAAATGCAGCCCTTTTGCCTTTCAAGTCCGCAAAAGTCTTGATGCCTGCATCAGCAGCCGCGGGCAAGCCAAAGGCCGCTGGACGTCCGGCAAGCACACGCAAGTCCTGAGGACCCCAACGCTTAGCGGCGAAGTCTTCTGTGCCTTCAGCAGCAAAGAAGGTTTCTGTTGCTAACCAGCCAACATCGGCTCGTTTGGTAAGCACTGGCTGCAAACGACCAATCGATGATCCAGAAGGCATGATACGAATCTTAACGCCGTATTTTTTGCCAAAGGCATCGGCCATTGCCGACGCTTCAGCGTAACCCGCTGAACCAACGTCGTACGATGTCCAAACCATGGTTTTGGGCAGTTCTTGGGAAATAGCGGCACCGCTAAGTGCCATGGCGACGCCAGTTGCGGCGGTTACCACCAAACGGGTGGCCATTGATTTGCTTTTCAGCATTGAGCTCCTCCTTTTTTAAAACAATAGAGCACAGAAATAGCGAGTCCAGTTTGACTGACTTAACCAGTCACGTGTGTTTCAAATTACTGAAGACACACTTAATACCTTACACCCATGGCGAGCAACCAAACATTCTTTAAGACTGAACTCGCACAGGAAACCCAATGGTGCCAGCACCCGAGGTGTCACGATATTAAGAAAAGGTTTGTATTTGTTTGTCGTTTTTGAATGAGCTCGTACGGGTTTGTATGGATGCAGTCACGGATGAGTCATCATGCTTTTTAACAACAACACCCAGACAATCGACCCGCCAGCAATGACGATATTTATCACTGCCGCGGTTACTGGTTTTTAGTATCACCGACCCGACGCGGCAGTCCCTTGGGTAAGGGAAACGATACATTCTCGACCAAACCATCCATGGTGCGAACCGAGACCGCACCAAGCAACTTCAATTGCTCGATCACACGCTTCACCAGCACTTCTGGCGCCGATGCGCCGGCAGTCACTCCAATGTGTTGTTTGCCGACAAGCCAATGCGGCTCAAGCGACTCCGGGCCGTTGATTAAATAAGCTGGCACCTCTAGGCGCTCGGCCACTTCGCGCAATCGGTTCGAATTTGAACTGTTCGCACTACCCACCACAATGACCAAATCGCACTGTTTGGTGAGTAATTTGACAGCATCTTGACGGTTTTGAGTGGCATAACAGATGTCACTTTTTTTCGGTTCCTGAATGCTTGGGAAGCGAACACGCAACGCGTTCGCTACGGCGGCGGCATCATCAACGGACAAAGTGGTCTGTGTTACGAAGGCCAATTTGTTTGGATCAGCAACCACAAGCTTTGCAACATCCTCTAATGTCTCCACCAAATGCATGCCATGACTAGACTGACCCAGTGTGCCCTCAACTTCAGGGTGACCCTTGTGCCCAATCATGATCACTTCCAAATCGGCTGCGCGCATTTTTGTCACTTCGACGTGCACCTTGGTCACGAGCGGACACGTCGCGTCAAATATTTGTAGATCCCGTTTTTTCGCCTCGATTTGAATCGTTTTTGAAACACCATGCGCTGAAAAAATGACAATCGCGCCAGCAGGTATTTCCTCGAGCTCTTTGACAAAAACGGCCCCTTTGGCGCGTAAATCATCAACCACAAATTTATTGTGCACGATCTCGTGACGCACATAAATCGGCGCACCGTGAAGTATTAATGCCCGCTCAACGATTTCAATGGCACGATCAACGCCAGCGCAAAAGCCTCGCGGCTGCGCGAGCACAATATCGGCACCCATAAGCGGCTGCGTTAAATCGTTTAAAACGGCCGGCATCAGAGCACTCCTAAAAGATCAACATCGATTCGCAACACACGGCCTGCTAGTGGATGATTAAAATCAAACAGAGCGCCATCGGCCGTTGTTTCTTTGAAAATACCCGAGTACTGCCCACCGTTGGGTGCCGTAAAAGAAACCATATCGCCTGGGTCAAAGTCTGCGTCTTCTCCCGCGTGCTCTTTAAGCATCGCATGACCGACCAATTGCACCAGCTCAGGATTACGATCGCCGTAAGCATTCTCTGGTGAAAGTGTGGCACTAAAGCAATCGCCTTCCTCTCGCCCTAGCAACACTTGCTCCATGCCTGGCGCCCACTGTCCCACACCGAGTTGCAGTGTCGCCGGTCGACCATCAAAAGTGTCCATGAAAACGGATCCCTTTCCTGGCCCGCTTTCAACCACAATGCGATAGTGCAAAGTAAGGTATGAATGAGGCTGGACAAAAATAGGCGTGTTGGTGGTTTGGCTCATGGGATCGTGTCACTGTTCTGAATGGATTAATCACTATTTTAGAGCCTCTATGATGACTTTGCGAGAAAGCCTTACCCCAGACGAACGTCCGCGAGAACGTTTGGCCCAATTGGGTCCCAAATCATTGACAGACGCCGAATTGTTGGCACTTTTAATCGGCAGCGGCGTGCGGGGTCGGCATGCGATCGGGGTTGCCGCTGATATTTTGATGCAAAGTGGTGGCCTTAGAGGGTTACAGCGACAGACCTTGCAACAGTTACAACGCACCAAGGGGCTAGGACCCGCTCGAGCCAGTGTGCTGACAGCGGTATTTGAATTGGCATCCCGGACAAGTCTTGAAGACCTCAGAGCGGGACAGTTACTGAATCGGTCTGAACAAGTGAAGGCCTATTGCCGAACCTTGTTGTCGCACCGTGAAGTGGAACATTGCGTGGCTTTGCTGCTAGACACCCAACATCGGTTGATCCACTGCGAAGAGGTTTCACAAGGCACACTGACGCAAGCACCCATCTATGTCAGAGAAATCGTCAAGCTTGCGCTCAAACATCACGCCAGCGGGTTCATCATGGCGCACAACCATCCTTCGGGCGTGGCCAAGCCAAGCCAAGCTGATCTTGCGCTGACAACCGAGCTTTCTCACGCGCTACAACTCGTTGATGTCACCTTTGTTGATCATCTCATCGTGGCTGGCCCGCAAACCGCTTCACTTGCGGAGCTTGGCTACATGTAACTCACAAAAAACAAACCTGCTCGTTTGAAAGCAGGCCTGTTTTTGCTATGCCCGCTCAAAAATAGCGGCGATGCCTTGACCACCGCCAATACACATGGTCACCAAAGCATACTTGCCGCCAATGCGGTGCAATTCGTGAATGGCTTTAACAGTCACAATTGCACCCGTTGCGCCGATCGGATGGCCCAATGAAATGCCACTGCCATTTGGATTGACTTTTGCTGGATCAAGTCCGAGCGTTTTGGTCACGGCGCAGGCCTGGGCAGCAAAAGCCTCATTGGCTTCGATAACATCCATTTGCTCAAGGGTCAGCCCTGCACGCTTGAGCACAGCTTGTGAAGCAGGAACCGGTCCAATGCCCATGATTTCAGGGTTGACGCCAGCATGCGCATAGGCCACCAAGCGCGCCAAAGGCTTAGCCCCTGACGACTTAAGTGCTTCACCGCTCATCAACATCACAGCGCCAGCGCCATCATTAATACCGGAAGCATTACCCGCTGTAACAGTACCGTTTTCTTTGATAAACACAGCCCTTAGCTTAGCCAGTCCCTCAGCTGTGATGTCACGCCGAGGATGCTCGTCAGTATCAAAAACAGTCTCACCTTTGCGATTCTTGATAACGACAGGCACGATCTGGTCTTTAAAACGCCCTTCGTCCCAAGCTTGAATCGCACGGCGATGGGATTCGAGCGCAAGATTATCTTGATCTTCACGCGAGATTTCGTATTGCTTGGCCACGTTTTCCGCGGTCACGCCCATGTGCATGCGGCCAAACGGGTCGGTTAAAGCACCAACCATCATGTCGGTCACTTTGGTGTCGCCCATTCTTGCGCCCGAGCGCATGGCTTCAGACAAATAACCGCCACGGCTCATGTTTTCTGCGCCGCCACCCACGGCCATTTCCGTATCGCCCAACAAGATAGACTGTGAGGCTGAAACAATGGCTTGCAAGCCAGAGCCGCAGAGCCTGTTCACGTTAAAAGCGGCCGTTGTTTCGGGTAATCCAGCAGTCAACGCCACCACGCGTGACAGATACATGTCACGTGCTTCGGTGGGCACGACATGACCGAACGCGAGGTGCCCAACCTGATCACCGACAGCCCCTCCCTTTTCAAGCACGGCTTTGACGACTGTTGCGCCAAGGTCGATCGGTGCGACGTCCTTTAATCCGCCACCAAAATCACCCACTGCTGTTCTTAGTGCTGCTGTGATCCAAACTTCACGCATAATCCGCTCCTTTTGTCCAAAATGATGTCAGTGATCGTTTACAAAATACCTTTGGTTGATTTGTCTGACGAAATCAGCTTAAGCTAACGGTTCAGGCAAACAGCGCCACAAAAACGGGGCGCTTCATAAGAATAACGCGATCCAACCAAGGCATAACAATGGCTATCCCCTATTCTATTCTGGATCTTTCTCCTATTGCCGAGGGTTCGGATGCCTCGACCGCGCTGCGCAATTCTTTAAGCTTGGCTCAACAGGCAGAAAGCTGGGGTTATCAGCGCTACTGGATGGCTGAGCACCACAACATGATCGGCAATGCCAGTTCTGCGACCGCCGTCGCACTAGGCTTCATCGCTGGTGGCACCCGACACATTCGCGTGGGATCTGGTGGCGTCATGTTGCCTAACCACGCGCCGCTGGTGATTGCAGAGCAATTTGGAACTTTGGCTGCGCTCTACCCCAATCGCATTGATTTGGGTATCGGACGGGCACCAGGCACTGACCAGTTAACCGCTCGAGCACTGCGCCGTGATCTGCAAGAAACAGGCGATGGTTTCGTACACGACGTGCTGGAGCTTCAGGGTTACTTGGGTCCCAATGCCTTTGATGCACCCGTTAAGGCCATACCCGGTGCCGGCACTGAGGTACCCCTTTGGATTTTGGGCTCTAGTCTCTATGGAGCACAGTTGGCGGCTCACTTGGGCCTACCCTACGCTTTTGCGTCGCATTTTGCACCCGCTGATCTTTTTGACGCGCTTGCCGTTTATCGCAAGACATTCAAACCTTCTGCTCATTGCCCCAAACCTTACGCCATGGTCTTGGTCAATGTTGTGGCCGCGTCCACCGATGAAGAGGCCGCCTTCTTGTACACGACCGTACAACAACACTTTGCCAGGATGCGTCGAAACACTCGAGGCAAATTGCCGCCACCGATCGCTGACATTAACCAGTTCTGGAGCGAGCAAGAACGATACTTTGCCCAGCAAATGCTCGCGTGTTCGGTGGTGGGTTCGGCGCAAACCGTGAGCGAGGGCCTGGCTGATCTTTTAGAGCAAACCGAGGCACAAGAATTAATGCTCGCCGGGCAGATCTTTGATCATGACGCTCGACTGCGCTCCTTTGAGATTGCGTCGTACGCCATGAAAAGCTTAGGTCAGCCGGCTTTGGTTTAGTGACCATCTGTTCGTATCAGGGGCGCAAATGAGGTGTTGCCGAGCAACAGCTTCTTAAGTGCACGCTCTTGGGGTCATTTGAACCCGAGCTGTTTACTCAACGAGTCCTGCCCTGCCTCGAGTAACGGAGGGCTGAGACGGTCACACAAATTTTTGTTTTGAAGCGTTTTCGTGTTTTTTAACCAATAGATGGCTTTACGGTTGCAGTGAAGCGCTTTTTCAAGCTAATATCTACGGCTTGGTGCTTAACCGCATTTCGAACATGGTGTTGACCTTTTGGGAAAACACCAAAAGCCGTGTGCGACAATTGCCTCCCGACCTTCAATTTTTGCAACCTAACATAGCGCATTTGCAGCAAAGTTTGGTGGCTTGGGGTTATTAAAGGTGAGTCAATCCGTAAATTGTTCGTTGCTTCGCGGTTATAGCGACTTTTTTTGATTTAACACATTGGGCACTAGTAGTTAGCGTTCGCCATCAGATGTATGGGGAGCCCTAAGTCATTGACCAGTAACCATATAAAAGGTGTAGCCATGGCACGAGTTTGCCAAGTAACCGGAAAGCGCCCGATGTCGGGCAACAATGTTTCACACGCAAACAACAAAACCAAGCGCCGGTTTCTACCTAACTTGCAATCGCGTCGGTTTTGGGTTGAGAGCGAGAACCGCTGGGTTCGCTTGCGCGTCAGCACAAATGCTTTGCGTACGATTGACAAAAATGGTATTGACACAGTGCTCGCTGAGATGCGTGCTCGCGGTGAGGTGGCTTGAACGATCTTTGATCGTCTGTTCAAGCGACTGACATAACTGGAGAATAAAGAATGGCCAAGGGTATTCGAGAGAAAATTAAGCTAGAGTCGACTGCAGGAACCGGTCACTTCTACACCACCACCAAAAACAAGCGCAGCACGCCGGACAAGATGTTGATCAAGAAATATGATCCCGTTGCCCGCAAGCACGTTGACTACAAAGAAACAAAACTGAAGTAAGTTGCTACGACATCAACTCACTTGATCCCTGTCTGACACCCCATCGGTGCCACAACGGCTTAATAGGCCCACTCGATCAAGTAAGTCTGCTTTAGTGGTGCTGATACGACCAAAAAGGCTGGGTTCCGTTTCATGGATCCGGCCTTTTTGTTTTGGTGGGTATGAAATGAAGTCAGACCCCACCTAGCAACGCCCGACACAACGCACGTTTATAATCGTCTCCACACTCCAAGCTTTATCTGACTCACCATCCCATAATCAAAGTCGAAGAATCAGCCATGCAGCAGCGCTACGAACCGAACCTTGTTGAAACAGCCGTTCAAGCGGCCTGGAATGAGCAAAATGCTTACCTGGTCAGTGAAAAAGCGCTTAACTCGCAGGGCGAACCAAAGCCGAAGTTTTATGCCTGCTCAATGTTGCCCTACCCAAGCGGTAAGCTACACATGGGTC
>Ga0209491_10006029_pt1 | contig 17191 bp, 11 predicted proteins | sample BON02_FD_187213 | JGI IMG/M metagenome (GOLD analysis project Ga0209491, IMG submission 187213) | Freshwater microbial communities from Lake Bonney liftoff mats and glacier meltwater in Antarctica - BON-02 (SPAdes) (version 2) | ecosystem: Environmental > Aquatic > Freshwater > Ice > Glacier...
CCACGGCGTCGCTGCGGATTGATTTTGGGGGCCATTTTGTGCAGCTTATGCGTGTAGATGCCCATGAAAATGGAATTCCGCGAGGGGGTGAGGAGGTTTTTCATGAGTCGCATTCATTTTTTTGCTAGCTAAACCCTGTGTTCTGTCTCTTTTTTTTCCTTGACTCGTTTTCGGACTAGTAATATGTCTTCGAATCAAGCCGAGGAGGGCCGCACCGTCCTAAATCTTTCACACGTGGGATGTGTGTGCTGATTTTGCGAGGCATATTTGAAAAATTAAACGGCCGCCGTTTAGCTGTGCCTCATGTGCTTTGTTCTTCGCGTCCTTCGAAGGTACTAGGAAGGCACTGGTCTATTCGTAGACTAGTAGAACAAAGGCCCGCCATCTAACCTTGTTGCTTGTCTTTTTGACAATAGATATATTAGCCCAGGTGTTTTTTCGGTAGTTGGTTTGGCAGCAGCCTCCTTCCCTGCAGTCTGCTTCTTGCAGCAGCGGTCATCATGATGTGAGGGCAGCGCGCTTTTTTTCTGGCTGGAAGTGGAGCCCAAATTTACAGCTTCTTATCTCTCACTCATCGACTGCCATCTCTTTCCCCTCTTGCCCACACATTGCTTCATACACAGGTGCCCTTCCGGGCCAGGAAGCGGGGTCGAAGCAACGGCGAGTCGATCCCCATGAAATCCTGCAAAGGGTGCACCCAGAACATCTTTCTTACCGATGCCTTCCTCAATCTGGACGGCTGCCACTACCATGCCCGTTATGCCCGATGCAAGGATTGTGGCTGCGAGATCACGCTCCAGAATTTCACAGCACCGTCCGCGGGCGGAGCCGTCCTCCTGTACAAGATCCACTACGTCCAGCTCTTTCGGCAGGGAGGGGCGTACGCTGGGGACGAGAAGTTTGCGAAATCGAGCAGTACCATCAATCGTACCATGACACCACCCCGCTGCGTGCAACTTGTCCCCGTAGTGGGGCTCCCACAAGAGGAGAATCGGCAGGAGCAAGTGCTTGCCGCACAAAAGGACGACGAGGACCAAGGGGCACCGACGATGCCTGCATGCGGGGAGCCCACAGCAACTGCCTTGACAGAGATGGCTTCCAATTTCGGCGTAATGATGGCGTTGAATGGGGGCAGTGATGAGGCAGATGCGACGGAAGCACCGGCAGTGGAAGCAGCAGCGATTGAGTTGTTGTCCATTGGCGAGAAGGAGGGACTGCAGCGCGGCAGCAGCGACAGAGGCGCGGCCACGGGTAGCGGGAGCACCGACAGCCGCAAGGAGAACGCCTGCCACTTCTGCGCGAAGGCTGTCTACGCGGCGGACCCCCTGCTGGTTCTTGGGCGGTTCAAGTACCACAAAATCTGCGCCAAGTGCGACGACTGCAAGACCAAGATCACCCTCTTCAACTGCACCGCACCAAGCCTCGATGGTCATCTCCTTTGCTCGGTCCCCTTCAAGGCGCGCTTCCAGCAGGAAGGACGATACCGCGGGGGGGAGCAGTACAAGCACAAGGCGTGAGGAAGGAATTGAGAACAGGTGGAGTGAATAGTCAAAAATGAATGAATGATGGTACACCTCCTATGGTGAGAGGTAGCAATTAGTTTTTTTGGCAATTACAGAAACTAGGTGACGCGAAGCAGAAGAAAATAATTTAGTTTTGAAGCGTGGCAGGAATGAAAAATTAGAAGCGCAAATTCACCGAAAGGTCTCCGACAAGTACGAATTGTCTTGGAAGAATGAAGAATGAATTAGCACACCAAAAGAAAGAACGAAATGAGCGATAGTGTGATGCGCGCCATGCAAATTAATGTTTCTTTGATTTGCCCTGGTGCATTTGTTCAATCAATCAATGACATCGGTGTGTGTGGAAGGCAAATGGCCTTTTCTTTCCCCGCCTTCAGACAGAGGTGGCGCATGCAGGGTGATGGTGGATGACACAGTGTTGTTTGCTCCCCCACCTCAGCTCGTCCCTTGTGCTTCACGGTGCTTAATCGTGCCTATCAGTTACATCAAACATACAATCCTCCCTCCCTCCAGTTCAAAATCAATTATGCCAGCGGCGCCTTGCAGCTGCCAAAGTCACAGAAGCCCACGGGCACGTCCACGCCCAGCGGCGAGCCGTAGGTGTTCTTCTGGTAGTCGTTGGCCACGTCGTGCCACTGCCCGTCGTTGAGCTGCTCCCACCGCTTGTACTCCGCCACGGCCGAGGCGCCCATGATCTGCGTCCACTGCGCCCGCGTCATCTTCAGGTTCGTGGCCGCCGCCTGGGCTTTCAGCCGGTCCGCCTTGACCGTGCCGATCACCGGCACGATGCGCGCGGGGTGTCGCAGCAGCCAGGCGATGGCCACCTGGTCGGGCGTCACGTCCGGACCCAGCTCCGTGGCCACGTCCTTCAGGGCCGCCAGGATGCGACCTTGCTGGGCACCGGCGGGGAAGTTGAACAGACGGTTGGCGCCGGCCATCGGGTCCCCGCCCAGAGGCCCCCAAGCCAAGGGGGCGATGCCGAGTTCCTGCAGCTGGTCCAGGCGGCCGTCGTACAAGGGCGTTGGGGTCAGGACGGAGAACTCCAGCTCGGCCGTGGTCAGACTCAGCTGCTGCTTCTCCATAGCCGACTGCAGCAGAGCGAGCTTGCTAGGCGGAAAATTGGACACGCCGAAGTACCGGACCTTGTTGTCGGCCTTGAGCTTCTTGAAAGCCGTGGCCAGCTCCGTCGCGTCCAGGAGCGGGTCAGGGGCGTGCGGCATGAGCACGTCAATGTAAGTGGTGCCGAGCTGGGTCAGGGCAATGTCCACCGCGTGCGTCATGTACTGGGCCCCGTTGTCCAGGTACTGAACGGGCGCGTCCGGGAACACGATGCCCGCCTTGTACACAATTTGAAACTTCTCGCGCAGGCCCGGCTGCAAGGCAAACGCCTGCCCCACCAACTCGGCGCTCGTGTTGTAGGCGTAGATGTCGGCCAGGTCCAGCAGCGTGATGTTGTTTTGCAGAGCCACGTTCAGCAAGTCCTTGAGCGCCGCGGCCCCGCCGTTCTCCTTCAGTTCCGCAAAGTGCAGGGCACCCAAGCCAATCTGAGACGTCTCCATCCCGGCCGGGCCGGGCGCCAGCTTGATGCGCTTCACATTACCCACCACCACCTGAGGGGCAGCAGCCAAGAAGAGCAAGGCGGTTGCCACGGCGGCACTGCCCGCAGCAGTAGGCTTCATGACAAAGAGTGTTTTGCCTGTGGTACGGGAAGGAGGAAGGGTAGGGAAGTGAGAAAGGGGTGGAGCGCGGGGATGCAAATTGCTGTTGCTGTTGCTGCAGGAGCGATGAGCGATGGTATGTAACAGCGCCGTCCTCAGGCACAAAATTAACCACAGCCGCGCCCCACCAGCAGAGCCCAAGGGTGCTGAGCTGGCTAACGAGGGGTTGTGGTTGTGATCGTGGGGATGGTGATGCCTCGCTCTGTCTGTGTAGGCAAGCTCTAAAGGCTGTTTATGAGACGGCCGTGGGGCACACACGCCTGGGCGGCTTGATGATGGCCCTGGAGGCCTGGAGAGAAGCTGGGCGAAGGCGACAACGTCGAGGTTCAACGAGCTGAGCTTCCCGCACGCATGGTTCCCCCGATTTCAATCAACCACAACCAAAATCAAAACGTGCATGCTATTTTCTTCTCCTTTTTGAGCCGCGATAGTTTAACTAAATAAATTGCGTTTCGGTTTTATTTTCATTCTTTTGTACAAATACTTGGCTGCCGCCCTCCCTCCCTCTCCTCACTTCCCCACAACCCTCCTCGTATTATTCGACTAGAAGATGCCGCCCTTGGCGTGCGTGTTGTCCCGGAAGCCCATCCGGCTGAGTTGGTGTTGGTGGCGGCGGACGTTGTCGGGGTCCATGTTGCTGCCGTCCCAATTGGAGTAGGCCGCCTTTTCCCGCCGCAAGGCCTCTTCCGACACTCGGCCCTCGCCGTCCTTGTACACCAGGTACGTCCGTCCACCGGTCGCTTCTCCTTCTTCGCTGCCGCCCGACGACATGTCTGCCGCATTAGCTATCCTTCGCTTGGGCGTCACCATCTTCAGGTACCCGAGCGTGGAAGAGGCTTGCTCCAACAGCTTGCTTACTCTGTTTTTGGGGGGGGGGGTTGGGTTCGGTGGATTTGAGCATGCGTTAAGTCTAGCACTTATGTCGGGCACCTTACAGCTAAACGATACGGGCACACTTTGTCAAGACGATGTATGTATCCTCCTTTCCTTCACACTAACACTTCTCGTTCCTCCCTTTCTCCTTTCTCTACGGGCTCGGGCAGGCACGCTAATGAAAATCACGAGTTGAAAGCGTGAAGCAAAAGAGAATGACCGTATCTACGCCTTGCGACTTTCAATTACTTCGCACCGAGCAACTCGTTCATACTTTATTTTATAGGGCAGCCGTGGAGACAGGAGGCGATAAATAGAGATGGAAGCGGAATTGTGTCAGAGCAGGCGAGCACACCCATCCAACAGCCTCACTTGACGAATGCAAACGGGGAACAAGCCAGGCGCTCGACAAAAGGACATCTGCCAGACTCATAGGGTGCTTCTACTGACTGTCGCGTCGCCCCGACACACTATGCATGTCACGTCTCTGTCCCTTACTCATCCCTTTCCCTCCGGACCCGCCTGACCCACTCACCTCTGCGCATCCGTCTCGCCTGCGTGCTCCCGAAAGCCCTGGCGTATTTGCACCAGTGCCGACGCCTGCTTGTCCTGCGGCAAGTTTTTCGCCAAGCCCAGCAAGCGGCGGTAGACCCGCAAGGCATTGGTGCTCGAGGCAGCAGCAGGGGTGGCCATTTGGAGGAAGAGGAGGGGGAGGCCGGAGGCTAAAAGAACAAAGTCTTGCGTGTGCGTGCAGGCTTTGCCCGTGGCCTTGGTCTTGGCTTGATTACCTCTGGCAGGCGTAAACTGTGTGTTTGTCTGGTTGTGGTATGTGTGGGTGTGGTGTTGAGCCGCGTCTGTTCTTTTGTTTGCGTGCCTCGGTCATCATCTCTTCCTTCGCCGCTTCTTCTTCCTTCCTCCCGCACCATCATCATGCATGCCGTCTTGCCCACCCCACAACTCACCTAACAATCCCTTCCACACCCTCCCATATCCTCCTACACAGGCTGTCGCGAGTGCCCTTGAATACTGCGGGCTTGCGAGGGTCGCTAGCGTGGCTGGTGGCTGTTCAACGAGCCTTCATTCTGGCAGGCGGGCTTCTCTCCAACCAGCCTCCCCTCCCCAAGTAACACCCTCCTGTGCAACACGACGTCAAGTTATGGAGGTGGAGATCGAGGCCACGGCGGCGCTCTTTGACCATGTGGACGGGTGGCAGGGCCGGCGGCGCGTCCTCCCGATGGAAATCGAGGCCGGACTGGAGGAATTGCCCCTGGCCGAGGAATGGGTAGGGGGCGGCCAGTTGCTGCGGAGCGGTCGACGGCTGGTCTGGCGGTCTCGGGGCCCCAAGCTGGAGATTGCCGAAGTGCCAGGGCAGGTGGATGGTCACGGGCCGCGCAATGGCATGGAGTTGCCGTTTTCTGTCCTCTCGCGCGACGCCGTCTGTTTTGAAGAAGTGGCCGACTCGCGGGAGGAATGCCTGGTCCTCTGGGCACTCACACGGAACCTGGTGCTGCATGCTGTGCCCTTCAAGCCGCCTTCCACATCTGGAGGCGGACATGGGCGTGGAAGCGCCAGCCCCAGCAACAGCACGGTGGCCTCCTTGCTGGCTGTCTTGCCGACACGCGAGGCGTGCGACGGCGTGGCCCTGAATCCTCCCGCCGGCTCCGAGTACCCGACCTGCTGTTCCTTCGTCACGCCGCGGGACCTGCTGGTGGGCTATGGGACAGGCAAGCTGCAGGTCATCCGTTTGACTCGACGGCGCGCTGACGCGGCTGTGGGCGTGGGGGAGGGGCCGCACCCGGTGCAGGCGGAGGTGGTGCGGGAACTGCCGGCCTCGGGCTACCTCTCGTACCTGAACCCCCTGGCCTACCGCCAGGCCGCGCAGCCGCCCTCCAGCCCTGTCGTGGCCCTGGGCGGCTGGACGGCGGGCGGCGGCGAACTGTTGGTGTTCTCGCTGCACGCGGACCGGAAGCTGCGGGTGTGGAGCACGCGGTCTTCCAAGGGCGTGATGCTGAGCGAGCTGGCGCTGCCCGGGGCCGTGGACAGGGGCCTGCTCTACGCGGGCTGCAGCAAGGTCCTCGTGCACACCGACGCCGCCGTCAGCCGCCTGGTGGTGAGCCTGACGGAGCCCTCGCACTCGCGCGTGTGGGTGTCCAGGCCCTTCTCCAGCGCCGCCGAGGTGGAGGGCTGGAAGGACACGCACCTGGCCGCGCACTGCTTCGAGGAGAACCAGCTCGTGGCCGACGTGCGCCTCGTGGCCAGCGACGACGGCGAGGAGGAGGTGGCGGTGGGGGCGAGGGGGAGCCCGCAAAGGGGAAGCCCGCAACGGCGACAGCCACGGCGACGACTGCGGCTGTGGGCAGCGCTGGCGAACGACGGGCTGGCCTATGCGCCGTTGGAGACGAAGAAGGGTGGCGCGGGGTGGACGAGTGGCTGGGTGGGTGGTGGGGCTGAGGGTGGAGGAGGTCCAGCGTCGTTGATCCGATTGTGGCAAGCGCCGCCTTCGGGCCTGGAAGACGTGGGCTTGCTTCTGGGTTCGGCGGCCAGTGGCGGAGGAGGGGAGAAGGGGCAAAGTTCAGGACGGCGGGACGCTCTCCGGCAGAGCCTGCTTCTGCTGCACGCTTGCTTCGGGCCGCAGTGGGAGGCCACCATCCGGCATTTGGAGGCGTCCTTTCTGAGCTTTCTGGCGGCTCCCGCCTCCCGTTTCTCCTCCATGGCCTTGGTCAAGGCGATGGAGCGCATGAGGGCGGCACCCTCCCTGAGCGGTGCGGCCGGCCGGGGCAGGGGCGGCGGTGGGGGCAGCAGAAGAGTGGGCCACGGAGACGTGGATCGCGAGCCCCTCCCGAGCGGTGAGCGGCTGTGGGAGATGGTGGCGGGCGTGGTGCGTAAGGAGGCCGACCAGGCCTTGGCCGAGGCGGTCCGACAGCAACCGCGCTACCAGCAGCAGCAGCAGCAGGACGAGGAGGAAGCAGGGATGGCGGAGGGGGAGAAGCGGGCCTTGGCCTTGCTCTCTGCCTGGGTGCACTTCTTGGGCTTAGCCGAGCAGAGCCGAGAGGTGTTTAGCCAGCCGCTGGCCCTCATGGGCGGGGGCGAGACCAGTACCAAGGGTGGAGGGGGTGGCGGCGAGTCGGTGGTGGCCGTGCGTGTGGATCGATGCTCCACGGCGGTGCCGGTCCGCCTGCCCCTGGCCCATCACCTCACCTTCCTCGACGCTTTCGACGGGTGGCTGTCCGAGTACGCGCCCGACGCGGCGCTGGACGTGAACCGGTGCCTCTTCGAAGCCATGGCCACCACCGGGCAACTCCCCGACCCGGTGCTGCTCAAGGCCAGGGCCGCCGAGGCGCTCCAATGCCGGCGACCGGGAAAGGGATTGGACGCAGGGCTGGTTCTGAGGGGGACGGGCGAGAACCACCAGACACGCATCGAGCTGTTCACGGGAGGTTTCCAAGCCGTGGAGGAGGTGGAGGAGGTGCTGGAAGCGCTTCGCTCCCTGCTGCAAGTCCTGGGCGAGACCAAGAAAGCGGGGGCCACGGTTCGCCGAAGCTCACGCATGAGCCAAGGCGGTGGGGCGTCGGCGTCGTCGATGGAGGTGAGCACCCAGGACGCAAGTGACAGCAGCAGCAGCAGCAGCAGCAGCAGCAGCCGGCCCACTTCGCTTGCGACGGCGGCCCTGACAGCCTCAGCCATCGGAGAGATCCTGGCGCTTTGCCTGGCCCGCCTCCGCACCAGCCTTGTGCTCGTGGTGCACCTGGAGACGGCGGGCATGCAGCAGCTCCTCCTCCGGGGCCCGTCCGAAGCTCCGCTGGCCCTGCAAGTGGCCACGGTTTTGAATGTTGCCTGGCTGCTCTACTATTCGGGCTCCCAACCCCTGCTGCCCCCCGCACCCATCCGACCCCCTTCCGCGGTGGCCCTGAGTGCGGTCCCCCGTGCTGGCACCCGCATACTTTCGGTGTTGGAGGGCCTGGTCTTGGACCTGTCTAGCGCTACCTCTTTCGCCCATGCCGTGCAAGAGGCGACCCAAGCGCTGTGTCAAGGCCTCCCCCGGCGGCTGTTGGCGCATTTGGTCAAGGCGGAGCAATACCGCTACCTGCTTCCCTGGGCCCGCGGCCTCTTGGACGGCGCATTGCTGCTGCCTTCCTCTCCCTCGGAAGAAGACAGCGCGGGGGAGGAAGCGCGCCTGGTGGTGACACGGCGGTGGCAGCGGCTCGTGGTGTACGCCTTTCTGAGCGAGGCGCGTCGGGTGAGTCGACGAGGCGGGCAGGCCAAGGCGGCGGAGGTTCTCTTCACGCGTGCTATCGAGGCCCTGGAGGAGTGGGACACTTGCCTGGCGCCGCCCTTCGCGGACAATGAGGAGCAGGACGAGGAAGGAGGGGGTCGGGACAGGCAAGACAGTATGGAGGGGGAGGGCGGGGAGGGCGGGCAAGTGCCACGGCTGGCGCACTACGTGCAGGCGGTGGGTCTGCTCGAGCAGAGCGTGGGGCTGCCTGGGTGCTCTCCGCGAAGGCTGGCAGACTTAGCCTACGCAGGGCTGCGGCATGTGCCTGCTTTCCCAGACAGGCTAGCAGAGGGAGGGCGGGCCGAGCGAGAGCGGCTCAAGTGGTGCCTCCAACATGCGGCCGCGCTCTGGGCGACTGTCTTCCGGGCCTGCACCGACCACACCGCCGCGGGAGAGGAAGAGGGTGGCAGCAGCGAAGCCCTGGCGGCGGATGCGGGGTCGCTTGAAGAGGCCTTCCTTGCCATGCGCGCCGAGTTAGCCGTGGCGCACGACTTGGAGGAACTGACGGCGCACGGGAACCAGGAGGAGGGCGGGGGAACACCTGGCGGGCCGGCGGCGAGTCGGCGGAGCAGGAACAGCAAGCTGTCCTACTTGGTGGTGGAGATGTGCGAACGCGGCCGCATCGACCTGGTGTGTTCGCTGCCGTGGGCCCAGGGGGACGCCGAGGACGAGGTCTCGGAGGTGCAGAAGTGCCTGCGTTCGTCGGCGCGCTTCTCCACCATCGAGGAGGGCGAGGACGACGAGGCGATGGACCTGGCCAGCGGCAGCGGGGGCGGCGGCAACGTGGACTACTACAAGGCGGCCTTTGCCTTCCTCGTCAGCCAGAGCAACTTCCGGCAGGCGGCGCTGGAGATGTACCGGCTGGCCAAGCGCTTGGAGAACGCCACGGTCTACGAGGACAACCTGGCCCGCCTGGACCGGAAGGTCGAGGCCCTGGCCGCTGTTCACAACTGCCTGTGCCTGGTGCGGGACGCCGGCGAGTACCCCTTTCTGCTTTGGACCTACGACGACAAGGCCCGCCCGCCGGCCTCGGCCTCGGCGTCGGCAGGTGCGGACTCGAAAAAGCGAAACTGTGTGGTGACGCTCAAGCGGGTGGAGCAGGAACTGACCTATGCATTGGCCACGCGGCAGTATCTGCTCGTGGCGGGACCCGAGGCCTCGCTTTTGCGGCCCCTCAGCCTCTCTCAGGCCCAGGCCCACTCGCAGGCCGGTGCGGGCGAGGCGAGCGGCAAGCTAAACAAGGCGGCCGTGCATCAAGTGGAGACCGCGGCGGCCTTGCTCTGCGGGGTGGGCCTGTACGAGTCGGCAGTGGCCTTGGTCAAGGCATTTGGTCTGCCCATGCACGACGTGGTGGCGTCCTTGGCCGAAACGTACGCGGCGCTGCGGGGTGGGCGGGCGGATGCCCCCATGGTTTTGGAATCTGGCCCTCGGTGGAACCTGGGCGACCCTGACGAAGTGCAGGAAGGGAATGGCAACGACGATGGGTCGGCTCGGCGGCGGGTGTACATCCGCTTCGCCAAGACTATAGCACAGGAGGGAAATGAGGCGAAAGTGGTAGCGGAGCATGCCGAGGCTGCCGGCTGGCTGCTGAAGGACTTGGTGCAAGGTTACGATTGGGCGCACTCCTACGAGCTGCATACCGAAGCGGCACGTTTCCTGTTGGCCTGTGACTCCTTCTTGGAGCCCCCACGCTGGCTCTCTTCGGCGTTTACGCGTGGTGTGGATGCTCGCCTGGTCAAGACGCCGAGACGGAAGGACAAGGGCGGCATGGATGAGCAGAACAGGGCACTGGGTACCTGGCTGGACACCAGGTCTTCTTCTTCTCCCGTGACGCGCGTGCCAGCCGCCAACAGCGGCGCTTTCATGCAGATGTACGTGGACAAGGCCATGTACATTCTGGCCCCTCCCAGCAACACTCAGAGCAAGGTGACGGGGGGTAGGCGGACGGTTGTAGGGGCAAGCCTTCCCTCGGAGACCGTGCTCAAGGAGAGTCTGCACCTGCTGGTGCGGGCCCTCGGCTACGCGGAGGAGATGGTGGACGCGGCCACGGACCAGCTCTTGACGGACGGGCCCGTCAAGGTCTGGCTTCCACGGAGACCGCTCCTCTCCCTGCTTCAGCGGACGCAAGAGGTGTTGGAGATGCGAGGGGGCACTGGTGGAGGGGAGCTGGCGGGTCTCCGGCATCAGGCCGAGGCAGGCCTGAAGAATCTTAAAGACAGGAAGTTGCCCGTCTTTGACCAGCAATTAAAGGACAAGGAGCGAATGGTAGCCTTGATGCTCCAGCAGCCGCAAGGTGGTGAATTCGGGGGTGGGGCTCGGAGGCAGCGGTATTAGGAGTTGGAAAGTAGATAAGAGGAACGACACAACAAAGTTTGAAAAATGAGACGAAACGTAACTTAACAACTTGCGGAGCATTCTGTTGTTCTTGCTTTAATATTTGAGGATTGGTGCGCAGCGGTGCACACGCTTCACTTTTCATTTTTGTTGATGTACATGGCGCATGCGTTCTTGGTGCTCTTGCTCTTTCCTGACCTAATCGTTCTTTCCTACTCCCTTGCTTGAGCCGTGCAGCAACCAATTCACTTGTTTCTTGATACAGTAACATTTATCTAAAAAAAATAATGAGCCGCAGCGCGTACCCGTCCTCGCGCCTAAAGATTGGACTGAATCGCCTTCTCCGTGTCAGAGCCCAAAGGCGGCGAGCGGTGGAACCAGAGGGCGCGGGCATTCTCGACAGCCACCTTCCAAAGAACGGGAAAGGCCTCATGCAGCGCCACTTCCTGGATGCGGCATGTAGACAAAGGCACACCTAAAATCATGGTCTGGTGGGCCTTCGCCCGTAACAAGGCAGGCCACTTCGGGAGCACATGTGCGTCGCCGTTTTTGCCTTCGCTGCCGTTAGGATCTCCCGTCCTGGCGAAGTTAGCCCATGCCCGAGTGACAGCACCACTCAAGGCCTCGTTAGCCGGTACGTCCGCAGGGCACATGCCGCCTGACATGGGCTTGACCGACCCAAAGACGTAGGGCAGATCGATGGCGTGGCAGGCGCCGTTCATGAGCGGGGAATGGACATCGAAGCGACACAGGTAGACAGCCTTGGAACGCCCGGGTGCCTCCACCAGCGTCTCGGCGGCCAAATGACTCGGGATGGCGAACTTGAGCATTGAATTGAAATCCACGGCCTTGTACGTCCAGTACTCCGCATGCGTAGGTGGCGTGGTCCCGCCCTCCCAAGCCTTGACCTCGTCTAGGGCCAGCCGGGCCGCGGTCTGGTGGTCAGGCACATCCATGACGAGCGGGCTCAGATTGAAGGTGATCCTCTTCAACAGCTTTTCCTCCGAGTCCGACACGTAGTTTTTGGCGAAGATCTTCAGGAAGAGCAGTTCCTCGTGCCGCGTGTAGGAAATCAGAAAGTCCAAGTCCTTGGCCGCGCCTGCCTTCCAGCGATTGACGATGCGGTTTTCGAGCAAGTCGCCGTCCACCACGGGCTGGTAGGGCATACCCCCACACCGGTTGCCTCGAATGACGAGGTTTTGTGCCGCCACAAGTGTGGCCGCGGATGTGTTGCCCATGGTGGCCAGGGAGCAATTCGGAACCTCCAAGGCCCCCGCCGTTTCCTCCGCCAGCCAACCAGCCTCGTCCCGCGACAGGCCTGTCTGCATGGTCCCCGACTGCAGCACGACGCGGTGGAAGAGCTGGCCCGCAAATTTGGTGGCCGAAAGGAAACCGCAGCTCATGCCGCCTGCCGATTCCCCGAAGATGGTCACGTTGTTGGGGTCGCCGCCAAACGCCGCAATGTTCTCCTGGACCCACCGCAACCCCGCCACCTGATCCCACATACCGCAATTGTAGTCCCCGCCCTCCACCTTGCAGAAACCCAGCACGCCCAGCCGGTAGTTGATGCTGACCACCACGACATCTTGCCGCGCCAAGAAGGACTCGGCCGGCTGGTACAGGTATTGGGAACTGGCGCCCAGCTGGAAGGCACCCCCGTGAATCCAGACCATGACTGGGAGCCCCTTTGCCTTGGGCGTTTTTTGCTTGGCCCCGCTGCCCTTGCTTTGGCCGTCCTCGTCACCCGGCAGCACCGGCGTTTCCACATTCAAGTTCAGGCAGTCGGCCTCGGAGCAGGTCCCCGGCAGCGCCATGGGCTTCTTGGGGTGATAGTTGTGAACAGGGTTGGAGCCCGTCAGCCACAGCCCACCCCATGCCAGTGCGGCCACAAATTTAGGCAAAAAGACCAGCACCACGATGCTTAGGTTCTGCACGGCCGTCTTGCCAAACTCTTTGCACACCTTGACGCCCTCCCACCCCGGATGCGGCTCGGGCTTCTTGAATCGGAGGGGTCCTACTGGTGGCGCGGCAAAGGGAATGCCACGGAAGACGTACACCTTGGTGTCCCCCCGCTGCACGCCTTCCACCTTGCCTTGCTTCGTCTGCACAATGGCGGGCGCATCGCCCTTGCCGAAACGAAAGAGCGAAAAGATGCCCATTTATTGATTTGCCTGTGGAGTTGGTGTTGGGTGCGTAGGGTAGGGTGTGTATGGGTTGGGTTGGGAAGGAAGAAGAGGAGGGGAGGGTCTGACGGGTGGTGTTGCTTCAGGCCAGCAACGGCAAGCATCACTGACTTGCGTTCCCCCTCACTCGCACACACTGACAACACCCACACGCCCCACCCATCCACACATACACCACAGAGAAAGGAGGGAGAAGAGTCAGTCTGCTTGCGACTCCCACTGCTCGGTTGGTCTCTGACGAAGGCAAAGAGGACCGCGCGGGATTCTGTTGTTGGTACAGCCTCAGAATGAGGTCTCAGAATGAGGGTATAACAGGCAATCCGGCATCCAATTCAGTCTCCCTACATCAAAACATCTTATGCCACCGCGTACACGGCGTCAGGGCCATAAAGCGTCAAGGCCTCATCATCTCCCCGCAGACCGGGGCTTTCAAGCCCAAAAGCGACTTAAGAGGACAGACGGACAGCGAGGCGATGGGTGAATGCTCACGAAAGTCATCGGCGCTTCCAAGGCAGCATTTTGCAAGCGTCCCTTTAAGGTCACCGCGCACGATGAGTGGAGACAGGTGGGAGGAGGAGCAGAGGGGGCATCACACACGATCACAAGAGACCCGTCTTGTCGAATAGGAACGCGTCGTCGTGCCTGCTATGTCTGGGTTTGCCCCGCCCTCTTTGCCAAGCCTGTACGGGATATTTTCGGGGTGGAACGAGTGTCAGTATTACATTTTGTGGTTTGTGTGCTGGTGCTGTGTGTGTGGAACGCTGCTGCATAGAATTGAGCGAGGGCAGAGCGAGCAAGGATGTTTGTCGATCTCGACTGTGCTCATTTGACTCCCCCGAGCGAGTGCAAAAGCGCAATTAAATGTTGTGCATGGCTTGTGACAAGAAGAAAGGGTGTACACCTGTCAAGGGTTATGTAAAGAGAATTTTGGCTTCACGTGCCTTGTTTTGCACCTGCTTTTGGTCTTCTGTTTTTGGGCGGGGCACGTCCCCCAACGCGGTGGTGTGTGACGTTGCTTGCGTGTGTTGACGCAGGGAACTCAGCAGGTCGGCTCGCAGACATCCCGACACTCTCGCTCTCGAACACCAGCTAGTATTTCATGTCCATGCTGGCGTGCTTAGCACGCGCCCGACATACTTTTTGTCCCCAGCCCAGCCCAGCCCACGGCGCTTCCTCACATGCACAACAAGCGCCTCATCTCCCGACCTCATCCCTCCTCTCCCCCACGACCTCGCCGCTCCCCCATCCCCACCCCACACTACAGTTTGACCTAGCCCACATACCATGCCCACAAGAGGGCTAGGTGGTTTTTAGATTGGCGTGTGTCTAATCAATCTCTTCCCGGACCTCTCCCCTCCCCCACTTCCCCACACCCCTCTCACAGTTGCAGCCGCCCCCCTCCAAAGCCACCATGCTCACCCCGTCCGCATAAGACGGCCCGTCACTTCGTTCTCATAGCCCTCCTCCCACGACATTTCCACTCTCTTCCCACACCCTACACAGGTATAGCCGCCCCCCCCAAGCCACCATGTTGACCCGCGTGCGCATAAGGCGGCCCGTGCTGGCTCTCGCCCTAGGCCTCGTATGCCTTGTTGGCACGGCCCACGCACAGGAGGTGCAGGAATCGGAGCCGCAGGCCTCAGGCTTTGTGCTCGATAGCGGCTTTGACAAGCCCGCCCCCCTTCCCACTGAGAAGATTCTTGCCACTGACAACATTAAGAGTTCTCTGGCCAATCACAACATTCATCTGATACCTGCTCCCCCAAAGCAACCATCCTACCGTGCCAAGGGTGATGAGTTCCAGCAAATTACGCCTGAAAAGGACTTCTCCTACGACCCGGCTGTGTCTGCCGCGGCGGGGCCCCCAGATTGGTGTGTGGGCGCGGGCGAGGCCTACAAGTATACCTCGGAGAAGGGGTCTGTCATGCTGAACGGGCACCCGCTTTATTTGAAGGGGTTGAATTGGTAAGTGGGGGCTGGTGGTGGTGGAAGAAGGGAGGAAGGGGGGAAGGGATGGAGGGCTTGCTTGCTCACTGATGCCTGCCATTGCAACCAAGTCTTCATCAGTCCACGAAGGGAACACGCGTGTGTGCTTTTGTGATATATAAAAACAAAGGAGCTTCTGCGCGTACACATATCGAGTTTCCAGTACAGAAATATTGCAGATAGCGCTATCCCAAGTTCTGACCTTTTGATCTTATCTACCTCTCCCTCACCTTGATCAGGTATGGCTTCGAAGGCGAGTTGTATGTGCCGCACGGCCTTTCCGTGTGGTCGATCGAGCACTTCATGAAATTCTTGGCTACGCATCGCTTTAACGCCGTGCGCCTGCCCTTCAGTTGTAGGTACCGAGGGAGGGAGGGAAGGAGGAATCGGTGATTTCTACCCTTTTCCTGTTGTATTTTCTAATTTGTTTATTCATTTACCTATCTATTTATTCATTTAATTAACTAAGTGGAGTGGATCGCGCGTGGTCTGGATGCACCTCTTTTGAACATCTATGTCGTGCAAGAAGACATGCGAGAGCTGACGCAGGGGCAGGTGCTGGAGCGGATCTTCGATGCAGCGGCCGCCGAGGGCATTCTGATTCTGCTGGACTTGCACGTGATCCAAGTCAAGGAGGGCATCAAGGACCTGTGGTATGACAAAACAGCCAGCCCCGAACGCGTCATCGACTTGTGGACCACGATGCTGGAGCGCTTTGTCGGGCGCTGGAATCTGTTGGTAAGAGGGAGGGGAGGAAAGAAGGAGGGAAGAGGAGGAGCTCTGACAAATCTTGACTCACACGCATTCAATTTTCTTTTCCTTCCTCTATCTCTCCCGCAGGGCATCGACTTGAAGAACGAGCCCCACGGCATCGCCACCTGGGGCAAGGGCCACCCCAAGACGGACTGGAACACCTTCGCCACGCACGCCATGCAGACGCTGGCCGCGCGCGTGCCGGCCTTCCAGGGCGTTTTTTTCGTGGAGGGCGTGGAGGGCCACGACTGGGACACCAAGTATCTCTACTGGTGGGGGGGGAACTTCGACGGCGTTCGCCAGTATCCCATCGCCACGGGCAATGAGGCGCTGGACAAGCGCGTGGTGTACTCGCCGCACATCTACGGCCCCGAAGTGTTCGCCGACCACAACAACTTCAAGGACCCGCGCTTCCCCGAGAACATGATGGGCATCTGGGACGAGCAGTTCGGCTGGATCGAGAAGACCACGGGCCGCGCCGTGGTGCTGGGCGAGTGGGGCGGCACCATCGTGGGCGACTCCAAGGCGGCCGCCAACCAGCAGAAGCTCGCGCAGTGGCTGGTCAAGGCCTGTATCCCGGACAACTTCTGGTGGTGTCTAAACCCAGCTACCGAGTTCAACGGGAGCTTGCTGGGCGAGACGTACCAGATTGTGGACGAGAACGTGCTGCGCATGCTCCACTTCGTGCAGCCCAAGCCCACCCGCTTCCACCACAACATCGCAAAAGGCGGCTCCGTGTGCGTGCTAGACGGCGCATTTGCCAACGCCCGGTGTGCCATCCGGCTGGGCCTGGACATGAACGCCAGCCAGGCGGCCCTGAAGGCCGAGAAAGAGAATCAGCCTTAGCATATGTGTGAGGCTATGGTGAGCGTGAGAAGAAGAGGCAGCGGGGTCTCTGTGAGGGGAGAGAAATAAGCAGACATTTCGAGGATGTAAAACAAACAGAAGAGAGAGAAAGGCGCAAGCAAAGCAAGCTGGTTGTTCAACGACAGCTGCCGGCCTGGTGAGAAGAACGACGCAGCGTTCTATAGAACGACGACGGAGAACGAGAAGATGGCGCAGGGAAGCCTCATTTGCTTGAGACTTTTCTGTGTGTGAGATGAAAACGTGTAAAGCATTCATATCTTTCCTAAATATTTCAAATTGCAAACCTTAAAGTAAAACAATGTAACAGTATAATATTACGTACTCCCCGTCGCATGCGCCATTCTTTTTGTTTTTGTCACTCTCTCATCTTTATCTGCTTTGCTTTTCACCAAGTCTCGTTCTCATTACTGCTGCTCATTATTACTGCTTTTGTTTCCTCTTGCCTTTTCATTGCTGCTTTGTCATTGTTCACATTTCGTTCATGGCCCTATGTGTGCGTGCTACATCATCATCTATTCAACAACCCAAAAAAAAACTATCAACCAACTGCACACCTCGTCATTGCCTGCCTGTCTATCCTGGTCCACCTTTGCTCCCTTCCCCTCCCCCCTCCTTTGCTCGCGTGTCCACGTCAGGCCCCCGCTCTCTCCTCTTGCGCTCTTGCCACCCACTCAATTCTCG
>Ga0209491_10006035_pt1 | contig 17177 bp, 14 predicted proteins | sample BON02_FD_187213 | JGI IMG/M metagenome (GOLD analysis project Ga0209491, IMG submission 187213) | Freshwater microbial communities from Lake Bonney liftoff mats and glacier meltwater in Antarctica - BON-02 (SPAdes) (version 2) | ecosystem: Environmental > Aquatic > Freshwater > Ice > Glacier...
GCCATTCAAGATGGATCGGTTATCCCCTTTTTGCTAAAAAACATGACAAGCGATCGCATCGAAGATCCGCAATATGTCGATCGCGATCTAAAATGGAATACCTAGATCGCTCACAGGTAATATTCCTGCGGTGATTAATTACAGCAACGAGATTTCCAGATGTTAGCCAAAAGAATATTACCGTGTCTAGATGTCAAAGCGGGACGCGTAGTCAAAGGAGTCAACTTTGTCGAACTACGGGACGCTGGAGATCCGATCGAACTCGCCCAAGTCTATAACGATGCTGGAGCCGACGAGCTAGTATTTCTCGATATCACCGCCAGCCACGAAGATCGCGACACAATGATCGATGTGGTTTATCGTACCGCCGATCGCATCTTCATCCCCCTCACCGTCGGTGGTGGTATCCAATCCCCAGCCAATATCAAAGACTTACTCCGTGCAGGTGCCGATAAAGTCAGCCTCAACTCAGCAGCAGTGCGAAATCCAGACTTAATTAACGACGCTAGCGACCTATTTGGCGATCAATGTATTGTAGTCGCGATCGATGCCAAACGCCGCTCCGATCTAACTAATCCTGGCTGGGATGTCTACATTAAAGGTGGACGTGAAAATACCGGACTAGATGCCGTCAAATGGGCGCAGGAAGTCACCAAAAGAGGCGCGGGAGAACTTCTCGTCACGAGTATGGATGCAGACGGCACCAAGGCAGGATACGACCTCGATCTGACGCGATCGATCGCCCAATCCGTTCAAGTTCCAGTCATTGCTTCCGGTGGCGCGGGTAACTGCGAACACATCTATCAAGCCCTCACCGCCGGACACGCGCAAGCCGCATTACTAGCTTCCTTGCTTCATTATGGCGAACTCACTGTCGCCGAGATTAAAGCATATTTGGATGCCAAGCAAGTCACTGTCAGAATTTAGTCCGCTCTCAGTAATCGAGATTGCCGTGCAGCTAAGTACAGCAGCTTTGAGAATGAGGAAAAAACTCAAATCTACAGCTAAACAGTAGACGGTAATAGTAAATTTAGTAATCAAATAGAGTAGGGGCAATTCATGAATTGCCCTTACTCTATTTCACGAGGCAGATTTTGAATCTGAGCGGCAAACCGTAGAGCGGCATTACCATTCTCATTATCCATCCGATCGAGTGTTTGTTCCAGTAACTCGATCGGCAGTCCGGCTAATGCCACCGATTCGCTACATTGTTCGTACTTCCCGTCAACTAGTCGAAAAGCCAAAACTTGTCTACCTTTAACATCGATTACCCAGTATTCAGGAATACCTAGAGCCAAATATAGTTGCTTCTTTTCATCTAAATCGATCGCTAAAGTAGTATCAGAAATCTCTGCAACTAAATCTGGCACCCGCCACAGATCCAAATTCACTCGACGCGGTTCTCCTGGTTGCCAGCGGGGCGAATTACCACCAATATACAGCACCTTATCGGGTGCAGCACTCTGAGTTTGGGGTTTTTCCATCACACAGCCACCAAGTAAATCGAATTTCACATTTGTCTGTCTAGCAAACCAGAAACCTAATATTAAAGTAAATAGTTCATTAAATCGTGCGTGATTGATGCCTTCGTTGCCTATATCGATCCAAATTGTATCTAGATTAAAAAAAACGCGCTCCTGTTTGCCGAGGTTTTCGATCCGCTCTAGATATTCACTCCAATTTGCATTGTGCCACGAACTAATTCTAGCTGGAGCATCGATGATAACGGAAGTATTCATAGGGGATGACCTCTGAATGGTGGGATCGATTAGGTATTTATTGTAACTAAGTGTTGGTTAGATACTCGACTGTCTTGTCTCGCTAAACCCTCTCTGCGAGACGCTGCGCTAGCCGCTTCTCGCAGAAGTCGAGTACCTGTTCTAGATTGATACAGCCTGTGGAATTTTTGTTCGATTCTGCACTTCTAACCAAATCAATAAAGCATTGATATCGGCGGGATTGACACCACCGATGCGGGTAGCTTGTCCGATAGTTGCGGGTTGCACTTGGGTTAATTTTTCTCGCGATTCTTTGGAGAGGGTTTCGATCGCATGATAGTCGATCTGATTGGGTAGTTTCCGATTGGAGTGTTTACTCACTTGGTCGATTTGATGTTGTTGGCGACTCAAATACCCCGCATATTTGATTTCGATTTCAGCACCTTCCTGCTCGGCAAGATTGAGCTGCTTATTACCTAGTTCAAATTTAATTAACTGAGGATAATGTAATCCTGGACGACGTAATAGTTCGGCAAGTGTAATCGAACCTTTGATGACTTCCCCAGTTGCCGCTGTAATCGCTTTTCCTGTCGGTTCGAGTTCCTTAACTCTAGTTTTTTCCAGGCGTTCTTTCTCAGCGATAATCTGTGACTGTTTGCTAGTAAACAACTCCCACCGCCTGTCATCAATCAGTCCGATTTCTCGACCTAATGGAGTTAATCTTTGGTCGGCATTATCCGATCGCAATAATAGCCGATATTCCGATCGACTAGTCAACATCCGATATGGTTCGCGCAAATCTTTGGTACAGAGATCGTCGATTAAAGTCCCCAAATAACTCTGTTCGCGAGGAAAGACAATCATCTCCTGATGATTGACAAATCGCGCCGCATTTACTCCCGCGACAAATCCCTGTCCCGCTGCTTCCTCATAGCCAGTGGTACCATTTACCTGTCCCGCACAAAATAGCCCCTCAATCTTTTTGGTCATCATGGTGGGATAACATTGAGTCGCGGGGAGATAGTCGTACTCTACCGCATAAGCCGGACGCAACATCACGCACTGCTCCATTCCTGGGATCGTTCGCAACATCTCCACCTGGAGACTTTCGGGTAAACCAGTCGAAAATCCCTGAATATACAACTCAGGAATATTGCGCCCTTCCGGTTCGATGAAAATCTGGTGACTTTCCTTATCAGCAAACCGGACGATTTTATCTTCAATACTCGGACAATAGCGGGGTCCTTTGGCATCTACCCAACCGCCATATACAGGAGACAGATGGAGATTTTCGCGAATCAGGCGATGAGTTTCGGGAGTCGTGCGCGTCAGATGACAGGGGATCTGTTCCTTCTCTACCCAGACATCTGGATCGAAACTAAACCAGCGCACTCGGGTATCACCTGGTTGTGGTTCCATTTTAGTGTAGTCTACCGATCGCTTATCTACTCGCGCGGGCGTACCAGTTTTTAGCCGCCCAGTTTCAAAACCCAATCGGTTCAATGTTTCTGTCAATCCCGTCGCGGCAAATTCTCCCGCGCGTCCGGCAGCCATCGATTTATTTCCTACCCAAATCGTCCCACCGAGGAACGTCCCCGTAGTCAGAATTACCGCCTGACATTCAAACGCCACGCCAAAATAAGTCTCAACGCCAATTACCTTATTATTCACGTCCAAAACCAAATCCGTCACCATCCCTTCCCGAATGGTGAGATTGTCCTGATTTTCGACGATATTTTTCATCACCGCTGCATATTCGCGCTTGTCCGTCTGTGCGCGCAATGCCCACACGGCGGGACCTCTGGTGTCATTCAAGACCCGTTTTTGAAGATAGGTACGATCGGCCATTTTGCCAATTTCACCGCCTAGCGCGTCGATTTCATGGGTAAGCTGAGACTTAGCGGGGCCACCTACAGCTGGATTGCAGGGTTGCCAGCCGATTTTGTCTAAGTTGAGGGTGAGGAGGAGGGTACGGCAGCCTAATCGAGCGGTAGCTAGTGCGGCTTCACAGCCGGCATGTCCAGCACCGACAACAATGATATCAAAGCTATCTTGGAATTTAACGTCGGGATTCATAATTGATGGGGGAGGAGCTTAAAATTGTAACTTTTCCGCCCCGAGATTTAGGTGCGATCGGGTCTATCTCTATTATATTCTGCTAGGTTAGTGTCGGGTGTGTTAGGCATCAAGATGAAGCGCAGAGGAGCCGATCTCTGATTGCGATCGCAATCAGATTTGATTCATAACCAGATTGTAGAGTGTAATATCGATATTATTTGCCAACTTTGAGGAGAAACTTATCTACATCTTGTCTCCATCGATCCCGATCGACTATTACTAGTAAATTATGACCTATATTTGGGAAAATGCTCAACTGTTTGGTACCGCGTAAATTCCGATCCATCAATAATATCACTAGTTTTCACCCCACTGGATGAGCCAGTTATTTAGGGCTTCTGGTAATTCCTTGCGCTTTCTAGTCTGAGGATCGATGACTATATGTTTAGTAATAGCTGTAGCTAAGACTGATAAGTTATTAGACAATATTTGATATTTAATCTCAAATCTGTGACTATCGATCGATCTGGGCGTAAGTTCGATAATTACGCGATCGCCGCAAAATAATGGTTTGTAAAAGTCAGCAGATACATGAATAATCGGTACGGCAAAATTAGAATTATCTACAAATAATTGAAGATTTACACCAGATCTAATTAATGAAGCTTCATAGATAACATGACAGATTGAAAGAATATTTGCAAAATATACAACTCCGGCTGCATCGGTATCTCGAAATTGAACTATATACTCATAACTAAAAGACATAATCTGCTTTCTTCAAGATTTCAAATACGATCTCGATCCCAGCACCTGAATATCGACTAGCCACTATCTACACTAACAACAATGGTTGACACTGACTGAGCGCGTGAGCTAATTTCTCGATTTTTACAGGCTTAGTTACATAGCCGTGCATACCAGCGTCTAGACATTCTTGTTTATCACCTTCTAGAGCATTTGCTGTCATAGCAATAATTGTCGGGCAGCGATGTTGAGGAAAATCAGTTAAGATCCGTCGGGTAGCTTCTATTCCATCCATTTTTGGCATTTGTAGATCCATTAATATCACATCATAAGTATGGAGATGTAACAATTCAATAACTTCTACACCATTCATAGCAATATCTGCTTGATAACCTATTCGCTTCAACATATGAATAGTAACTTTCTGGTTGACAAGATTATCTTCGGCTAACAGAATTCGTAATGGAAATATAGCGAGATCTAGATGATGATTTGACGAGCTTGATTTTAGTACGGAGAAAGATCTCTCGGAATTTTTGCCTAAGATATGAGATAGTACGTCTTGGAGTTGGAATTGTTTAATGGGTTTATTTAAGGTAGCTATAAAATCGACTTGAGCTGCTTCAATTTCTAACCGACTGATACTTAGTGAACTGAGCATCACTAATGGTAAATTTTGATATTCAGGAAATTCTCTAATTTTTTGTGCGAGTGTCAAGCCATCCATCCCTGGCATGTACATATCCAAAATTGCTAGATCGAAATGCCCGCGTAAATCAAGTAATTTGAGAGCTTTAGCTCCGGATTCCGTCGGATATACCAGCATTCCCCAAGACTGGGCTTGGAGTGCTAAAATCTTGCGGTGAGTAGAGTTATCCTCGACGATTAGTAATCGCTTTCCTTGTAATTCTTCGGGTTTATGCCGATCTTTTTGAAAAGATCGTGTTGAAGCTGGAGCCGCTTTGGCAATAATAGTAAAAAAGAAGTTCGAGCCACCCTCATCATTACTTTCTACCCATATTCTCCCACCCATCAATTCAGTTAGTCGCCTACTAATAATTAAACCTAAACCCGTACCGCCATAGTTACGAGTCGTAGAAGAATCAACTTGACTAAAGGCTTTAAATAATCGATCGATTTTGTCTTGGGGAATACCAATTCCCGTATCCTTGACGATAAATCGGATTTCATAGGTAGGTTCATCAGGAGTAAGAACTGGATCTTCCTCGACTACAGTGATTTTCCTGGCAGTTACGCCGACAATTACTTCGCCAGAGTTGGTAAACTTTAAACCATTACCAATTAAATTGACTAAAATCTGGCGAATGCGGGTAGCATCCCCACATAACCAACTAGGTGTATTTTTATAGATGAGATAGGCAAGTTCTAAGTTTTTCTCAGCGGCTTTAGGTGCAAGCATATCGAGAGTTTCTTCGATGCAATCGCGAATATCAAAAGGTTGATAATCTAGTTCTAATTTACCCGACTCAATTTTGGAAAAGTCCAGGATGTCATTAATCAGTGTGAGTAAAGCATCGCCACTATGACGAATAGTGCCGACAAACTCATGTTGTTGGGAGGTTAGTTCCGTATCTAATAGCAATCCTGTCATCCCAATGACCCCATTCATCGGTGTGCGGATTTCATGGCTCATCGCTGCCAAAAAAGCACTTTTAGCTTGATTAGCCGACTCTGCGGCTTTTTTGGACTGTTCGAGGAGATGATTTTGGTGCTGAAGTTCTACGGATTTTTGGCGCAGGGCGAGATTAGATGCTTCTAGTTGGCGATGCAGATGGGATTGATTCAATACTCGCTTGACTCTTTGGCGCAATACTGCCCAGTGAATGGGTTTGGTGATGTAGTCAGCAGCTCCAACTGCGTAGGCTCGATCGAGTGATGCGTTATCATTTAATCCCGTAATCATCAATACTGGTGTCAGATCTCCTCCGGGTAACTGTTGCAGCTGTTCGCAACATTCAAATCCATCCATCTCTGGCATGACACCATCCATCAGTACCAAATCGGGCTGGATTTCTTGATAAATTACGATCGCTTCTGCCCCATTTCGCGCAGTTCTCACCTGATAGCCATCTCGCCGTACTTTCTCACTCAGGATCTGTCTGACGAGATCGTCGTCATCGACAATCAGGATTAGTGGTGGGTGATGGGGTGTTTTGCCGACTGTCATCAGGGTTTATAAGCCATAAGTAATAAATCGATCGGGGATCGGCTTTTTTTAATAGTCCTTATAGTACTTATCCCACAAATCAGCTAAAAATTGATGTACCTTGCCGATTGTCTGTCCTTTCGGATCGACCCTCAAGCTAGCAACTCGCGAAACATCGCCCTGACTTATTTACCCGATCTCCAGTAACTAACAGCCGTTGTGTGGTACCATCCACTGTTATTCATGGCTGATTCAGAGTTATATCTAAATCCAAGATTTAGGTTAGCCACCATCAATGGTGAGATCTGAATGCAAAGCATAAGCTGTGCCAAGATTACCACTTTGTATCCGATCCTTTGCTCCCTTGACTGTAACTTCATGCAATTGCGAGATTCCCTCCGCCGAACTAAGATTGTTGCTACCATCGGCCCAGCAACTAGTAGCCCTGAAGTCCTGAAACAATTGATTCAAGCCGGAGCAACGACTCTGCGGCTCAATTTTTCCCACGGTACTCACGACGATCATTTAGCAAATATTCGCCTGATTAGGCAAATATCTTTTGAATTAAATCAACCAGTAGGTATATTACAGGATTTACAGGGACCAAAAATCCGATTGGGCAAATTTGCCGATGGCTCGATCGTCCTCAAAAATGGCGACCCGTTCACGCTGACGAGTAAAATCATCCCAGGGACGCAGACGATCAGTTCGGTGACTTACGATACTTTGGCGGAAGAAGTGCCCGTGGGTTCGACGATCCTCCTCGATGACGGTAAGGTCGAAATGGTCGTAACTGGAGTCGATCCTCTTACCAGTGAATTGCACTGTCAAGTAGTCGTCGGGGGAACGCTATCGAATAATAAAGGTGTCAACTTTCCTGGAGTCTACCTGTCAATCAAAGCTCTGACTGATAAAGACCGTCAGGATCTGATGTTTGGACTAGATCAAGGTGTAGACTGGGTTGCCCTCAGCTTTGTCCGCAATCCGGCTGACATCATCGAAATCAAAGAACTGATCGCCAATGCGGGTAAAGAAGTCCCAGTCATCGCTAAAATTGAGAAGCACGAAGCGATCGAGCAAATGGAAGCGATCCTCTCCCTCTGCGATGGAGTCATGGTAGCACGAGGCGATCTCGGCGTTGAACTACCCGCCGAACAAGTTCCCAGAATTCAGAAACAACTGATTGCTACAGCTAACCGGATGGGAATTCCGATTATTACTGCTACCCAAATGTTGGATAGTATGGTGAATAATCCGCGTGGGACTCGTGCCGAAATTTCCGACGTTGCCAATGCGATTTTAGATGGTACCGACGCGGTGATGCTCTCCAATGAAACCGCTGTGGGTATTTATCCGATTGAAGCCGTTCAAACTATGGCGAGAATCGCGCTCGAAACCGAGAAAGTAAAACTCTCCAAACGCTGGGAAGATAACAAACGATCGATTCCCAATGCCATCAGTGAAGCCGTCAGCAATATCGCCGAACAACTCGGAGCCGCCGCCATCATCCCCTTCACCAAAACCGGAGCTACCGCCCGCAGTGTCTCCAAATTCCGCCCATCCAAGCCGATTCTCGCCGTCACACCCCACGTAGACGTTGCCCGTAGACTCCAGCTCGTTTGGGGAGTTCAACCCATGCTCCTGCTCGATTTACCCAATGTCAATGATAACTTCCAAGCCGCGATCGATATGGCGCGGACGAGTAATCTTCTTGATGAGGGGGATTTAGTGGTAATTATGTCTGGGACCCAAGGGGTGGCTGGTTCGACAGATCTTGTCAAAGTCGAAGTCGTCACATCTGTTTTAGGACAAGGGATCGGGATCGGACATGGTTTAGTCACCGGAATTGCCCATATCGCCCGTTCGCCACGGGATATTGCTCATTTTAATAAAGGGGATATTCTGGTAGTGAAGGCGACAAATGCTGAGTATCTGGATGCAATTCGCAAAGCTAGCGCGATTGTCGTAGAAGAAGAAGGTGTAACTTCCCATGCTGCGGTGTTAGGATTACGATTGGATATTCCCGTAATTGTCGGGGTAAAGGATGCCACCACCAGCATTCGTGGTGGCACGGCGATCACCCTTGATATTCAACGTGGACTAATTTATGCTGGGGCGATTAGTTTTAATTAGAACAAAAATTCAGCAGCTACTTTAGATAACGTTGACAACAAATCAGAAATGGCTATCAATTATCGGGATTGGTGAGTCGGGATTGTCCGAACTAAGTCCACTCGCACGCGGATTTGTCGATCGAGCATCACTCATCGTCGGTGGTAAACGTCATTTAGCCATGCTCTATGACTCTCTCCAGCCTCGGCTCGTGTGGACATCGCCAATTGAAACATCGATCGAGTCAATCCTCACACATCGAGGTACGCCAGTCTGTATCCTGGCTAGCGGCGATCCACTTTGTTATGGGATCGGGGTGACTTTGCTCAAGTATATCTCGATCGAGGAGATGACTATTATCCCTGCGCCATCTACATTTAGTCTAGCTTGCGCCCGATTGGGATGGTCGTTGACAGACGTAGAGACAATCAGTTTGTGCGGACGTGCTCCCGACTTTTTAGCGGCGATCCTCGCGCCAGATGCCAAGTTATTAATTTTGAGCGCAGGTGCAGATACGCCGCAGATTGTGGCAGATTTATTAACACAACGTGGCTACGGGGATAGTCAAATTACCGTATTAGAACACCTAGGTGGACGAGAAAGAGTAATTTCAGATCTTGCCAGAGCGTGGTCGAAAACGGATGTAGCGGATCTCAATGCGATCGCCGTCGAATGTCGAATCGATCTAAATGCAATCCCCTTAAATCGCCTCCCAGGACTGCCTGAGAGTGCCTATCATCACGATGGACAACTGACAAAGCGCGAAGTCCGCGCGATAACTTTAGCCGCGCTGGCACCAATGCCAGGGGAATTACTGTGGGATGTGGGGGCTGGCTGTGGTTCGATTGGGATTGAATGGCTGCGGAGTCATCCTCGGTGTCGAGCGATCGCGATCGAGCAACACTCCCATCGGTTACAATTTATTGCCGATAATATGGCAGCTTTAGGCACCCCACACCTCCAACTCGTGCAGGGCAAAGCACCAGCAGCTTTGACAGATTTACCGACTCCCGCTGCTATTTTTATCGGTGGTGGTGTTACAGCTCCAGGATTATTAGCTACCTGTTGGACGGCATTGCGATCGGGTGGTAGATTAGTAGCTAATGCTGTCACAGTCGAGACTGAATTGCAATTATTACAGTGGCATCAACAAGTTGGTGGCGAATTAACTCGGATTGCGATTCAACGGACTCAAATAATTGGTGGCTTTCTCGGCTGGAAACCACTGATTCCGGTGACGCAGTTGGTAGTAGTCAAGGGTAAAGAGTAGTATCAGCAATTTCCAGCGATCCCATCTCAAATCTTTGAGTCACAGCTATGCTCCAGTTATTCCCGATCGATTGTCTGGCGATCCTAAATAACCTCAGCTCGATCGAACAGCTCATCTGCTAGATCGAAATTAGCCGTGACGGATTGAACATCATCCAACGCTTCGAGCACTTCTATCAATTTGAGTAACTGCTTACTCTGCTCTGGATCGTCCACTAGCACTGTATTGTGTGGTACCCACCGCCACTCACTATCACTGACAATAAAACCCTCAGCAAGCAGCGTAGCATTCAGTAGTTCTAGATTTGCCACCGTGGTAAATACTTCCGCCCCTGGTTGCTCCTCATCGTCGATTAGCTCATAAATGTCCGCACCACCTTTTAGAGCCGCCTCTAACAGCCGATCCTCATCCATAATCCCAGCAATCGAGCATACCCCCTTGAGGTCGAACATCCACCCCACACAGCCAATTTCTCCCAGATTTCCACCCTGCTTGACAAATGCAAATCGCAGATCCGCCGCAGTCCGCTTGCGATTGTCTGTCAGAGCTTCGACAATAATGGCTACCCCGCCAGCACCATAACCTTCATAGCGAATTTCTTCGAGTCGATCGTTACTATCTAAAGTACCGGCACCCTTGGCAATCGCTCGATCGATGTTATCGTTGGGAATACCTGCTGCTTTGGCTTTTTCGATCGCCGTCCGCAGTTGGAAGTTACCATCAGGATCGGGAATTCCGTTCCGCGTAGCGACGATAATCGCCCGTGATATTTGGGCAAATGTTTTCCCCCGTACAACATCAACTCGTGCCTTTTGTCGCTTAATATTTGCCCATTTACTATGACCTGCCATATAGATCGATTAGCTTCTAAAATTGGAATATTGGTTGCTCTAATTTTACTCATAATTACCGCAGGATGTACGCCAACTCGACTAGATACTAATGGTGTGACACATCTAACCTTGTGGCAAGGAATTAATCCACCACCCAATCGAGCTGTTTTTCAGAAATTAGTTACCAAATTTAATCAACAACATCCGTCGATCGAGGTTGAATCGATCTATGTCGGACAAGCCGATCGACAGTTACCAAAAATTCTCGCTGCGGTAGTCGGCGACGCTAAACCAGATTTACTCTGGTATGGGCCGATGTTGACAGGGCAACTAGTCGATTTGGATGCGATCGAGCCTTTGGATCGACTGTGGAATCGATCGCCAATTAGTAAAGATATCGATCCAGCTTTACTTGGATCGATGCAGTATGAAAACCATTTATGGTCTGTACCTTTCGGTACAAATAACGTCGGTATCTTCTATCGTCCGAGTCTCTTTAAAGCGGCAGGGATCGAGCATCTTCCCACTAATTGGACAGAATTTAAAGCCACTGCTAAACAACTTACTCGTGATACTAATGGTGATGGAAAAAATGATACTCACGGGATATTATTACCATTAGGACAAGGCGAATGGACGGTATTTACTTGGTTGCCTTTCATGTGGAGTGGTGGTGGTGAATTGCGTTCTGAGGTGAATTCAGCCCAGCCTCTCCACTGGCAAATCGATAATCCTGGTGCGATTAATGCCCTTCAATTATGGAGCGATCTGGTTCGAGATGGTAGTGCCATTTTATCATCTCCAGAACGAGGCTATGAGTTAGATAATTTCCTATCTGGTAAAGTAGCGATGCAATTAACTGGTCCCTGGACATTCGGACAATTAGCCGGAATCCATCAAACTGACTATAATGTGATGCCGATTCCGATGGGGACTCGATCGGCGACAAGTATCGGCGGAGAAAATCTATTTATGATGAGAAGTACTCCCGCGCATCAACAAGCCGCTTGGGAGTTTATGGAATATGTACTTAGTGAAGATTTCCAAACTGAGTGGGCATTAGGTACGGGATATTTACCGATAAATCTCAAGTCTCGCGATCGATCTGCCTATCGAGATTATGTAACAAGGACACCTGCTACTCAAGTATTTTTAGACCAAGCTAAGTATGGTAGATCTCGTCCAATCGAACCTGGATATAGTGAGATATCTGAAAACCTCGGACGCGCAATCGAATCGGTATTACTAAATAAGTCTTCACCTGAAGCAGCACTCAAAACAGCTCAAGAAAGACTAAATTTAAGTCTGAATCAATGATAATAAATTGAATCCAAGTTTTGCAGACGGAACAGTTTGAAGCTCTGGGTGAGGAGTTTTTGGGTTTCTCTAATATTTCTGCTTTACTTACTTGGCTCGATTCTATTCCATAGAGGCTCCGCGAACGATCTACCGGAAGTTAATACTTAGCTTGCGGAAAATCAATTCATCCAATGCGATCGATTCAATAAATAGCGATCGAGATCGAGAGAACAAGCCAAAGTTATTGCTCCGGATAGGATTTTCGTGAGCAATACCCACCCTACGAACTTTCATCTAAATTAATAATTTTTGCTGTTGAGGTCAACTAGATTGAGGACAAAGCTTTAGTCGCAGGTATTTTATTTGAATATTGGCAAGGTTCCGAAACCATTTGTTAAATTACCACAAAAATTACTGATATGTCCGAGTATGTGTGGCAAATATCGGATTCCAGATCTAACGATTAAGTTTCAACCGTGTGAGTTTTCAACCCTACTAGATCGCCTGTCGGAGTCTTACCGACGACATAGATCGCAATTTCAACCTCTCCAACGCGGAAAACTTGAACTTCAGCTAGATTAGACTCGATCGCGTGGAGTAATTCTGTATATCGATTCACTTGCGCTATTTCTGCTGCTTTATACCAATCTTCTGCTGTCAGTATGGGTGCGAAAAGCTCGGTTAAAGTTATAGACTCGATCGATCGATCGGCATCGTCTACATCGCTAAATAAAGCAGTAGGAGTTATTTGAGTACCTTGCTGCCAAGTGACTATTTCCCACGGAAAATCCGATTCGCTCGACCATAATAGATCTACGGTAGCTTGTTTCAATCGATCGATAATTATTGCGGTCGTCACCATCGAGCGGGTAGAGGAGAGGTTGGATCGATTATAAAATGTAAATTTGTCATCCTAGCTAAAACTATGGTCGAGATTGGGAGTAATAATGATAAATAATCCTCTACCCGAACTAGGATATGTCCGAACTTGATGTTAATTTACCCAGTACCCGCCAAACTCAAGGCTCGATTAAGGACAAGATCGAAGTGTCGATCAAATTATTGACTGGCGATGTCTTTGTGGGCAGAATTGTGTGGCAAGATCCTGAGTACTTGTTCTTTACCGATGCAAACGAGCGCAAGACCTTGCTTTCGCGTCGGGCGATCGCCTATATTCATTACCAGTAATCGATGAGGCTTTGCCTCCGCTACGCGAACGAGGCCAAATGCCACCCTCAGTCAACGATTACTTCTGTGACTGATTCAAGTACCGGAATCGGTAATACTGGAATCGCAATTTCGCCCTTAGTAAGTTGCTCGAATACGGCTTGTTCCTCGACAGAACCAATAACTAGACAACTATCACCGATTTGGAAGATCGTCCCTCCATTGGGATAATTAATCTGGGTACCGTTTTCACGTTGAATCGCGACAATAGTAGCTCCAGTAATGGGGCGAATACTCGCACTAGCGATCGAATTACCCACTAGTGGCGATGTCAGCGATAGCCGATACCAGCGTCTATTCATCCCCAAAGTAGCTGCTTGAATATTTTGGGATATTTCGCCGATCGTACCTTCGGGACGTAATTCCATATAGTGAGAATTACGGATCGCTTTAACTTGGCGTTGGATCTGAATCGTCGGTAAGCCAATTTTTACCAGCAGGTGAGATGCCATTTCTAAACTAGCCTCAAATTCAGGCTGAACGACTTCACTACCGCCAAGTTGGTAGAGTAATTCGATATCCTGGTATTGATTTGCGCGGACGACGATATCGAGATCGGGTGAAATCTCTAGAGCGTGTTTGAGACACAGGCGTGTACTCATCGAGTCAGGCAGGGCAATTACCATCGCTCTAGCTCGATCTAGTCCGGCTCTAGTCAGCACGGGGATACTGACTGCATTGCCATAAATATACGGAATTCCCCCAGCTCGCAATTTCTCAATTGCTGCTTCTGACTGCTCTACCACTACTACTGGGATATTTTGTTCGGCGAGGAGAGTCGCCAAATTCTGCCCTGTCCGTCCATAGCCGCAAATGACGATCGGAGGTTCGAGGGGCACATGTTCCGAGACTTCTAGGGGCGGCTCGCCTGGTTTGAACCAGCGATCGAGTGCGGGGACACTCTCAATCCAATTAAATAGGCTGGGAATCAATCTGAGGATAAACGGCGTAATCACCAACGTTACCGCAGTCGTCCCCAATAACAGCAAATATACTCCCCGCGACACTAAACCCAAGTTTCGCCCTTCACTAGCAAGTACAAACGAAAATTCCCCAATTTGAGCCAATCCCAATCCAGCGATTAACGCGGTTTGTAATGGATAGCCAAATAGCCGTACCAACGGCGTAATAATTGCAAATTTACCGATGAAGACAATCGAAACTAGCCCCAGAATTAGATCGACGTTTTCCCATAAGAACAATGGATCGATCAACATCCCGATCGACGCAAAAAATAACGCCGCAAATATGTCTCTGAGCGGCTCCACATAAGCTAAAGTCTGGTCTGCATACTCCACTTCAGATATCATCAAACCAGCGACGAATGCCCCCATTTCGATGGACAAACCTAAATATTCAGTAATTAGAGCAATTCCCAGACATAGAGTCACGATTCCGAGCAAGAATAATTCCCGACTCTCAGTACTCGCCAGCAGCCGTAATAATCGCGGAATCACCCAAACCCCGACAATTGTCGCACCCATCGCAAAAAGACCGATCTTTAATGCTGCCTGAATTACCGCCGTGCCAATCTCTGCGACGGGTCGATCGAGAGCTGGTAATACCGCCAACATAAATCCCAACGCCAAATCCTGTACCACCAGAATTCCGAGCATGACCTGTCCGTGGGGCGTTGCTGTCTCATTTGACTCCATCAATGACTTCAACACTACCGCCGTCGAAGATAAAGATAGGATCGCTCCCAAAAATACCCCTTGTTGAGGAGTTGACACCCACCCCACACTCACAGAAATAACCGTTGTGACTAAAATAGTCAGCAGAATTTGCAGTCCACCACCACCGAGACTGATCTTCTGAACCTTCTTTAGCTCGGAAAATGAGAACTCCACTCCGAGGGCAAATAATAGAAAAGCTGCACCAAATTGTGCTAGGGTTTCAACTTGGATCAACTCTTTAATCAATCCCAGTCCAGTCGGCCCGACAATCACTCCGCCCACAATATAACCGAGTAGTGCGGGTTGTTTCGCCAGTCCGGCAATAATTCCGCCAGTAGCAGCAGCCACTAGCACAGATACCAAATCTACGATCAGCCGAAAATCTTCTTGCACTAGATTTTTATAATTATGAGATTTTTTAAATTAATTTAATGTAACTTAACCTCTAGGATACCGAGTTTTTCAAGTCGATGGGAACAGGAATTAGGTCAGCTACTACTCAATATTAAAGATGAGATCTGTTTTACAAGTGAAAAATTGCCGTTTTTATTACAGTCGCTGTCAAGATGCCCGCTATAGCAATCCTAAATTATCAGCATATTCCTTCTCCCCTTTTCCCTCTACCCTATCTTTGTACCTAGAATCTCTATGGCTAAGTCTCTGTTTGCCAAAGCATCGCTGCAACTACTAAATTTGCTCTTACGCGATCGCTTTTCATTCCATAATTGGCGATCGATCTTACTGGGTGCAATGGCGTTGACGATCGTTTTATCATCGGCTGTAAAAATTCCAGGATTGGCACTAAGCAACCAATTTACACCTGCCAAGCCCCGATTAGGGGAAACTATTGTTGTAAATATCACCCCGTCTCCTGGTAAGCCTACCCCACCGATGGTTAAAGTTGGCGGTAAAACTTATCCAGTATTTGAAGTGGGTACCAATGGGTTTCGGGCGATGGTGCCGACTACCCCGCTCGAAAAACCAGGCGAGCGAGAGTTGACGATCTCCGATCGTACTGGTATTACTACACTCAAAGTCTCAGTCAGCGATCGCAAATTTCCGATCCAACGCATCAATTTCTCCCCAGGCAAATCTGGGCTGAAGGCGACAGAATTAGAATTAAAGCAAGTAGCTGCTTTCAAAGCTACTGTCAGTCCCGATAAACTGTGGGATGGCAAATTTATCGCTCCCAATCAGGGGAGAACTTCTTCTCCTTACGGTGTCCGTCGCTACTACAATGGGGTGCTTGCCAAGGACTATTATCATCGCGGTTTAGACTATGCGGGTGGTTTTGGTTCGGCGGTGGTGGCTCCCGCTGGTGGCAAAGTTATCTTAGTAGGTTATGAAAATAATGGTTTTCGCGTTCATGGCAATGTAGTGGGAGTAGATCACGGACAAGGAGTTGTCAGTATTTTCATGCACATGAGCAAAATTAATGTCGAAGCAGGGCAAATGCTCGCGCCTGGAGATCGGATTGGCGCGATCGGTACGACTGGATCGTCTACAGGGCCTCATCTCCACTGGGGGTTGTATGTTAATGCTGTCTCAGTCGATCCCGTTCAATGGCGATCGATCGCGATCGAGTAATCATCTGGGTTGAGTAAAACCACATCTTGTAGTACTAGGGTGTATCATCAATTAAGCCAGATGACCGCAGCAGCCAGATAAATTGCGCCGAAAAAGTTAACAGCACGCCGATCGTAACGGGTTGCAATCGCTCGGTCCTGCTGGAGTTTGGTGAAAAAGTTTTCAATTGAATGTCGAGATTTGTACAAATCTTCGTCATAGTCACGAGGGGTAATCCGATGACATCTGGAGGGAATCACCGCCGTTTTACCCTGGGCAATCAGCCGTTCGATCGCTCTTTTGTCTGTATCATAGCCTCGATCTGCCAGGATTGTTTGAGCCGTCAATTTTGGGAGCAGTAGATCCGACTCATCTAGTACTATGTGAATCGATCCGACTCCGCGATCCGGTTTCAATCGTATTCAATCCCAGCCTGATGGCTAACAGTTGGCCAATTTCGACCATCATCAGTAAATTACTCAAAGCTTGAGCATTTCTAATTTT